>Ga0302221_10001546_pt1 | contig 14759 bp, 6 predicted proteins | sample II_Palsa_E2_1_FD_193517 | JGI IMG/M metagenome (GOLD analysis project Ga0302221, IMG submission 193517) | Peat permafrost microbial communities from Stordalen Mire near Abisko, Sweden - II_Palsa_E2_1 | ecosystem: Environmental > Terrestrial > Soil > Palsa > Peat permafrost | place: Sweden... | reverse complement strand
CAGGAGGACAGGATACCCTGTACTACCGCAAAACCCAGCCTCACAGGATCCTGCGGCGGTATCTCAAACGCTTCCGGTAAGAATACCTTACCCGCTTAGCGAGTTGAATACCAACACAGTAAATCTGACTGCACAGGGTAACATCAACATATTTACGTCAAAAATATTTTGGGCTAAATAAAATTTAAAAAAATGAAAAAGACAATATATTCAATAACAACTATACTTTTGGTTACGGCGGCTTTAAACCTAAGCTCCTGCCTTAAAGACAGTCAGAATTACGTAAACGTATCGCAAGGCGTTCCATTGGTTGAATTACCACTTGAGGCACGTAACCTGACGGGAAACCTGGTACCCGAAGCGCTGCCTATCTCAACAACACCGCAGGTAATCCAGGTTGCAGTAAATTTAGCTTCTGCCAACACATTAAGCACTCCGGTCACTGTTACCCTGGCGCTTGATCCAGCTGCCGTTACAACCTATAACAATGCTAACGGGTTGGATACCGGGGGCAACGTGCCGTACACCTTGCTGCCTGCTGTTGATTATTCGATACCCAGTTACCAGGTTACGATACCTGCGGGCCAGCATTTGGTTTATTTAAACATAAATGTTAATACAAGTTTGGTTGATCCTTCGGGACTATTCATTTTACCAATAAAGATAATAAACGGCGGAGGGCAGCAGATAAGTAATTATAATGAGCTCCTTTTAGCCGTTGGAGCGAAAAACCAGTATGACGGAGTATATGTAGTCACCGGTATGCTGACCGATAACACCACTGCAACAATAACGGGATCGTATCCTGAAACTGTTTACCTGGAAACATCAAGCGCCAATACCGATGGGTTTTATGATCCAAACCTGGGCTTTGGGCATGCAATTACAACAAGTGCAGGCGCCAGCTATTACGGGTCATTTGCCCCTGTATTTACCTTTAGCGGCAGCGCCATTACAGGTGTTACCAATTATTACGGGCAATATTCAGGATCGCACTTACGGTCGGCGGTATTAGACCCGGGCGGGGTAAATAAATTTACATCGGGAAGCCCCGGCCAGGCAGGTTCTGTATTCCAGGTTACGTATATTATGGACCAGGGCAATCCCGGTGCTCCGCGTACAACCTTCGTAGAAACCTTTACTTACCAGGGCCCAAGGCCATGACAGAAAATGGGTAAAATAATAGCAAATAGGCTGTCTCAAAAGGGCAGCCTATTTTTGCTTATTATATAGCTATTATGAAGATTTGAGATATTGGGATTGGTGTAAAAAAGAAAGGAACCGATACTTCGCGTATCAATTCCTTCTGATTAACTATTAACTAATCTTATTTCAAACAGAAAAAATCAGTTGAACTAATGTATAGTTAAACCTTAAGCTGCAATAGGCTAATACTCTTAATTTTATAATCTGAAATGATAGATAGTAAAATCTAAAGCGGTCATTCAAACTTGTAAAGGGATAACAGTCGTAGATGCAACAGGCCTTACCAATTACAGCCTGACGCAGACCGTTCAATACCTGGACGGCCCTGGCAGGCCCGGCTGGCAATGATTTGGTGCAACCCTTTGCTTATGACGCTTGTGCAGGGAGGCAACCAAACGACTATTTTCAACCTTTCAGATTTCCTTTAAAAAGGTTGAACGGGCATTAATGCTTTTCGCGCCCTGGTTTAAAAAAGTATAATAGTTGTAATAAATGTCAGTTAAATATCTGTAAAGGTTATATAATACTTATATACTTTTCATTGCGCATTTTTTTATATTACTGATTAACAAACAATTATATATATAAAAATTAATTTATTTTTAAATTCTCGGTAAACAAATAGGTAATACTGTACCTGATTTATTACTTTGTTGTACACAGGTAATACAATCAAAAAAGTTTGGCAAACGATATTTTTTGATTGAATAGTTCATAAACCCGGGTGGATTTACCAATCAATAAACAAATTATTTAAGCATGCTATAGAAAATCGGCAGAAGTATTCATCAGGATATGACCACAAAAAGCAAAAAGTTTCTGCTTTCAGGATGAACAAAAATACCATAAAGGCTGGACAATTAAAAGTTATTACCTATAAACTATATTATCTCAATACAATTCATATCCAAAATAATAAATGAAATTTATTGGAACCATATTAATACTTGCCGGTATCTTAAATATGCAGGCCCTTATGGCACAATCGCAGGTGCAGGCCATCGGTAATTTGCAAACCATTAATATAGGTGACCAGGGGATTTCTTTTACCACTACCAATGCTTATGGGAAAATAACAGTTTACAGTCCTTCAATAATTCGTGTCCGGCTTGATAAGAGCCCCTTAGGAAGAGATTTTTCTTATGCAGTAATTACAGGATCCCAAAAAAGCAAAGTCAAAATTTCACAGGATGTAGAAAGTGTTACAATTATTACAGATTCCCTTAAAGCGGTTATTTATAAAAAACCTTTTAGGATAGCATATTATACGCTTGATGAACAGTTGATTAACCAGGATGAACAGGGATTATCAACATCATGGGTTGGCGATGAGGTAACATGTTATAAAACGATGATGCCAGGCGAACGTTTTATAGGATTAGGTGAAAAAAACGGGAACCTTGACCGTAAAGGGAGCGGGTATACAAATTGGAATTCGGATGTTTATGGTTACCCGGTTGATCAGGACCCGCTTTATTCCACAATCCCATTCTATATAGGCATACATCATCATTTAAATTATGGTGTTTTTCTTGATAACACTTATCAAAGCGATTTCAATTTTGGGGCAAGTAATAACCGTTTTTCATCGTTTGGCGCCCGTGGCGGCGAAATGAACTATTATTTCATCTATCACAAAAATCTTGCTGACATAATAACTTCGTATACTGCGCTTACCGGGCGAATGAAAATGCCCCCGTTATGGAGCCTTGGTTATCAGCAAAATCGTTATAGTTATTACCCGGATACTGAAGTTATGCGTATAGCGCAAACACTTCGTGAAAAGAAAATCCCGGCTGATGGCATTACGCTTGATATTCATTATATGGACCAATACCAGTTGTTTACGTGGGATAAAAACCGTTTTCCAAATCCTGTAAGCTTATCTGATAATTTAAACAAACTTGGATTTAAGCTTACTGTTATTGTTGATCCGGGCATAAAAGTTCAAAAGGGGGCAAAAGCTTATGAAAGCGGGGTTAAGGACAGCGTTTTTATACAATATCCTGATAAGACATTTTACACCGGCCAGGTTTGGCCCGGATGGTGTAATTTTCCGGATTTTACCAGCGAAAAAGGCAGAAGTTGGTGGGAGGGCCAGGTAAAGTTTTTCGCGGATAACGGTGTTAGCGGTATCTGGAATGACATGAATGAATTTTCTACGTGGGGGCAAAAAGTTCCCTCAAATGTATTGTTTGATTACGATGGTGCCAAAGCCTCACATTTGCAGTCACATAATGTATATGGATTGGAGATGGTGCGTTCAAGCTTTGAAGGGGCAAGGCTTCACTTCAAAGAACGCCCTTTCATTTTAACAAGATCAGGTTATGCAGGATTGCAACGATATTCAGCAATATGGACAGGTGATAACCGGGCAGAAGAGAATCACCTGTTGGCAGGTGTCAGGCTATTAAATAGCCTGGGCATCAGCGGCGTATCGTTTACCGGGATGGATATCGGCGGATTTACGGGTGGACCAAGTGCAACTTTATATATCCGGTGGATGCAAATAGGCGCGTTTATTCCATACTTCAGGAACCATACCGGTTATAATTCAAAATCATCCGAACCATGGACTTACGGCGAGGATGCATTGCCCATTATCAGGAATTATATCAATTTACGTTACAAATTATTACCATACATCTACGCCGCTTTTTATGAGTCTTCCCTGGATGGCTTGCCCGTGATGCAGTCATTGGCAATTAGCAACACGTTCGACGATAATGTTTATGATCCGGCATTCCAAAACCAATACATGTTTGGTAAGGCATTCCTGGTTGCCCCTTTTGAAAGCACAAAAGAATATGGTAAAGTATACTTACCCTCAGGCCTGTGGTATAATTTATATAATGATGAACAATTGCAGGGAAAACAGCAAATTATCCAACCCCTTTCTGTTAGCAGTTTGCCCGTTTACGTGAAAGAAAGCAGTATTATTCCAATGCAGTCCCTTGTTCAAACCACCGCCCAGGCGCCAACGGATACACTTAGTCTGCATATCTATAATGGCAATGTACTGAATGAGTTTGTCTATTATGAAGACGATGGGAAGACCTATAATTATGAACAGGGTGATTATTATAAACGGTCAATTAAATTCGAACCTGCTGGTCACCATATTATTTTCGACGAAGTGTCTGGTAATTTCAAAAGCAAGTTTCATTTTATTAAATTAATAATGCACGGCTTCAGTGCAATAAACCAGGTAAAAATTAACGGATCAGCAATAGCCGCTGTATCTGGATTTTATAAAATGACGCCCACTTTGATTAATAATACTTATTCACCTGGGGGGGATTCGGGCACTGCAAAAGTTTATGAAATAAATTTTACTATTAACAACCAGAAACAAACTATTAATTATTAAGGGGATAGGTTTGCCTGCTGGTTTCATAATAATATTATCATGAAGAAAATACTATTAACGTTACTATTGGCAATTGCTTTTAGTTGTGCCAGTTCGCAAATTGCAACACCAAGGCAATTGTTTCCCGGGCTGTTTGAAACCGTTCAGTTATCTGATATTTTCCCTGATAGTAAAACTTTTGTGGATGCAACGCCGAAACGTGCCCCTTCACTTATTATAAAGGATTACAATGACCAAAAAGACAAACAGGGTTTTGACCTGAAAAAGTTTGTATATGATAATTTCATTATACCAGGTACAAATAACAATGGTTTTAAAAGTGATATTGCTGCAGGTATAGTTAAACATATTGATACGCTCTGGCAGGTGCTTTACCGCAAGCATGACACGGTTTCAAAGTATTCTTCGCTATTGCCCTTGCCAAATGATTTTATAGTTCCCGGTGGGCGTTTCCGGGAAACTTACTATTGGGATTCTTACTTTACCATGCTCGGCCTGCAGGAAAGCCATAAAACAAAGATCATTCAAAACATGATCGGCAACTTTGCTTACCTGCTGGATACCTACGGTTTTATACCTAACGGCACCCGCACTTATTATTTAACAAGGTCGCAGCCGCCTTTTTTTTCGATGATGCTTGATTTATTAGCTAAAGATGAAGGGGATAGTGTGTTTGTAAAATATCAGCCCGAACTTTTAAAGGAGTACGCCTACTGGATGCGGGGCGCAGGAAAATTGAAGCCGCGCCAGGCTTACTGCAACGTGGTAAAAATGCCGGGCGGCGAAACAATGAACCGGTATTGGGATTATTCGGACAAACCGAGGGAAGAGTCGTTTAAAAAAGACTCTGATGCGGCTAAACTGACCAGGCAAACGCCTTCGGCTTTTTACCGCAATATACGGGCCGCGGCAGAATCGGGCTGGGATTTTAGCACCCGCTGGATGGATACTACCGGAAAACTGGAAGCCATACGTACTGTATTTATTGTCCCGGTTGATTTAAATTGTTTAATGTACCACCTGGAGCTAACGGTGGCAAAGTCATACCAATTACAGGGAAATACGGTTAAATACAAGGTTTACCTTAATAAAGCTTTGCTCCGTAAAAAAGCAATATTAAAATACAGCTGGAGCGAAAAATATAGCTGGTTTATGGATTATGACTGGAAACTGAAGCATATCACGCCAGTTGAAACACTGGCTGGCGTTTATCCGCTTGAATTTAAGATCGCCAATAAAAAACAGGCAGATACGATGGCATTTATTTTAAAAACCAAATTTTTAAAACGCGGGGGATTGGTTACTACGTTTAACCGCTCTGGCCAGCAATGGGACAGCCCGAATGCCTGGGCGCCATTACAGTATATATCCATTGACGGCTTAAATAACTATCACCAAAACAGCCTGGCACGCTCCATTGCAATTACCTGGATAAGGACTAACATAGATGTATTTAATAGTACCGGAAAGCTGATGGAAAAATACAATGTGATTGACACCGATGTAAAAGCCGGCGGCGGCGAATATCCGTTACAGGATGGTTTTGGATGGACAAACGGTGTTTTACTGAACCTGTTAAGCCGCTATCATATCGATCAATTATAAATTTTAAACAGCTCCATCTGTTTGATGACCCGGATATGAAATTATTTAATATAAAATTAAAGGAATTAATTATTGCCACTGGACTTATGTTATTAAGTGGAAGTGGTTTTGCTCAGCCTATGAAGAATACAAATCAACCTGAAATAAACCGGAAATGGTGGAAGGAGGCTATTTTTTACCAGATATATCCTCGCAGCTTTATGGATAGCAATGGTGATGGAATTGGTGATTTGAAAGGGATTATTTCGAAACTTGACTATGTTAAAAGCCTTGGGGTTGATGCCGTTTGGCTGAACCCTGTATATGCATCGCCAAATTATGATAATGGGTATGATATAAGTGATTATCAAAACATCATGAAAGAGTTTGGCGTCATGCAAGATTTTGACGTAATGTTAAAAGGCTTTCATGATCGTGGTATAAAAGTAATAATGGATCTCGTAGTAAATCACTGTAGCAGCGAACACAAATGGTTTAAAGCGGCCCGTATTTCGCGTAAAAGCCGGTATTATAATTATTTTCATTGGTGGCCTGCTGAAAACGGGGCCCCTCCGAAAAGGTGGAGCGCATTTGACCCTGACGCGAATGCCTGGAAATACAATAAAGCTACAAATTCATATTACCTGCACTACTTTGCCGCGCAGCAACCTGACCTGAATTGGGAGAACCCTAAGCTGCGCCAGGAGATTTATAAAATGATGCGATTTTGGCTTGATAAAGGTATTGATGGTTTTAGAATGGATGCGATAGCCTATATTTCAAAAGACCTAACCTTTCCGCCGTTGCATGCAAAATATCATGGCGATTGGGCAATGTACTATGCCGGCGGGCCGCATTTGCATGAGTATATAAAAGAGATGAACCGCCAGGTACTTAACAAATATAACGCAGCGACCGTGGCCGAAGCAATGGGTACCGTGAATGATGTAATGAAATTTGTAGACCCCGTACGTAGTGAGTTAAATATGGCCTATCATTTTGAGGGTGTAAATATTGGATACCTGCCGAATGAATATAAAATGGTTAACCCTAAAGGATATGGTTTACTTAAGTTTAAAAGGGTTTATTCAAAGTGGGACAGCGCATTTGCAACAAAGGGTTGGGGAACTATTTATCTCGGCAATCATGATCAGCCCCGTATGGTTACCAGGTGGGGGAATGATTCGCCGGAGTTCAGAGAAGTTTCGTCAAAGATGCTTACTACATTTATATTAAGTATGGGCGGTACTCCTTACTATTATTTTGGCGATGAGCTTGGCATGAGCAATATTAAATTTGATAAGATAAGCGATTATAATGATATAGAATTATTAACAAATTATGCCCAAGTAAAAGCAAAAGGGGGCGATACCAACCGGTTTATCGAAGGGATGAAAATATCATCGCGTGATAATGGCCGTACACCTTTTCAATGGAATGCAAGCGCTAATGGCGGTTTTACGACGGGTAAGCCGTGGTTAAAGGTCAATCCTAACTATATATCTGTAAATGTTGAAGCGGAAGAAAAAGACACCAATTCGGTATTAAACTATTTTAAAGAAATGGTTAAACTCCGAAAAAGTAACCTTGCATTTGTTTATGGCAAATACACTTTGATAGATGCCGGCAACCCGGATGTTTATGCTTATACAAGGGAACTCAATAATGATAAATATTTAATTGTCCTTAATTTCCATGCTAAAACGGCGGCAACAAATGTTGGATTTGATATGACTGGCATTAAAACAATGATAAACAACTATGCCGACGGGCCCGTGACAGACAATGCAGGACAAATCACTTTAAAACCATACGAGGCAGCTGTGTTCAAAATAAAATAGGTAGTCAATGCTGTTGATTTTTGACAAAGCTTTGTTTTTTAAATCCCATAACTATTTTGCCGGAAATATTCCTGCGGAAAAATCAGGTTTATGCGGGTATATTCAATACCTTCATTGTTGTTCCCAGCTTTTGCAAAACGTAACATGCGGGCATACTGTCAAATATTTTTAGATAGCAGCCCTGAAAATGCCATAAAATTCAGTTACTTATTATTAATTTTCACGGCATTTCCGGTATGTCTGATTAATCCCGAAAAAAGGCTTTTAACTAAGTAGTTATAATATTATCAATTATAACTCATTTATAAATTGTAGCTTTAAAAGCCTGAATAACCAATTTTGTATATGAGAGAATTTTTATTTACCCTTTTAATGGTGAGCTTTGGCTTTTCCGCATTTTCATCAGGAAGAACAGACAGCCTACTAAATGTTTTAAAAACAGAACTTTCCAGGAAAAAATTTTATGATGATCAAAAGGAAATTCGCATAAAACAATTAAGGGGAAAGCTGGGAGCGGTATCCAAAACTGATTATAAAACCCAATACCAGCTTTGTACTAAATTGTATGAGGAATATGAGGTTTATCAGTTCGATTCGGCCTACGTTTATACCCAAAAATTGCTTAATATAAGCCGGGTTATAAACGATGTACCAAAACAATATGAGAGCAGGATAAAACAAAGCTTTTTATTGTTATCATCAGGAATGTTTAAAGAAACATTTGAATGTTTAAACCAGATCAATCCACATTTGCTAAGTGATGAATCTAAATTGCAATATTATTCTATAAAATCACGTGCATACTCGGATCTGGCAGACTACAATAGCGACAAAACTTATTCACCATTTGATCAAACAGAGGCAATCAAATTTATTGATTCAGCTATTGCACTTGCAAAACCAAATACCTTTGATCAGCTTTATCATCTCGGCAATAAGCAAGTAATAACAATGCAGTTGACAGAGCCTTCCCCTTATTATATAAACCTGCTCAGCCATTATAATCTTACCGGGCATCAGCGGGCAATGGTGGCAACCGGATTGAGCTTTTTTTATAATGCCCCAAGCCAGTATGATGAACGCATTTATTTAATGACCGAGGGAGCAATAAATGATATCAGGTCGTCAACCAAAGAAACATTGGCTATTTTTAAGCTGGGACAGCAATTATATCTCAATGGGAACATAAAAGACGCTTATACATTTGTTAAGCAGGCAATGGATGATGCCCAATTTTATGGAGCAAGATTACGAAGGATGAAAATAGGCGCTGTTTTACCCACCATTGCGGCCAGGGAAATAGTGGAAACAGAAAATGAAAAAAACAAATTCCTAATTTATTTTTTATCGATAGCTGTGGTTGCCATACTGGTTACCTTAATATCATTTATTGTGTTTATCCAGTTAAAAAGGCTAAAAGTTAAAGAAGGGATCATTGAAGAAAAAAATGTTCAACTCGAAAAAATTAATGATAAACTTTCAGAAGATGCCCATATCAAAGAAGAATATATTGGCTATTTTTTTAATTTGATATCGGGTTATATTTTAAAGCTTGAAAAAATCAAAAGGAATGTTGAAAGAAAAATAGCCATAAAAAAATATGACGATCTGTTACTGTCGATCAATGAAATAAATATAAAAAAGGAACGGGATAACCTGTTCTATACATTTGATCATGTCTTCCTGAAAATATTCCCCAACTTTATTACCTTATTTAATTCCCTGCTAAAAAAAGAAGATCAGATATGGCCGAAGGACCATGAAGTGTTAAATACGGATCTTCGCATATTTGCTCTTATGCGGCTCGGTATCAGCGATAACGAAACTATTGCTAACATCCTCGAATATTCTGTAAATACAATTTATGTTTACAAGATGCGTATAAAGGCTAAAGCACTTGTTCAGAGCGACGAGTTTGACCATAAGATCATGGCTATAAAAGCTGTTGATATCCTTAATAAATCCTGAGGGCTGCAATATAAACCCAATATTAATTATTGTTTATTTGACATATATTAATATTATAATCCACCCTCTCTTTAAAAAGTTTAACTATTGCGATAATGTTAAATTAGTATCTGAAAGGGTTAAATTATATTTATACTTTCTCAATCATATTTTTTTTTAACGTATTGATTTACAATTATTTAATTTATAAAAATGCAATATTTTTTTAAATTTTCGGTAAATAAATAGGTTATGTTGTAACATCTTTTTTACTTTGGAATGTATTCAGGTATTAAAATATGATTTAAGAAGATTTTGAGAAACTGATTGCGCAATCATATTTTGATTCTCTGCTATAAAGCTAAATCAACAAAGCCAATTTATTTAATAAACCAATAATAATTTAATTTTTTAGAGCTAAAGTAATTGATAATAATGTTTGGCATAGTCCATTAAATTATGGACCCTCTACGATTTATTAATGAACCTGCTTTACAAAAGTTTAAAGTTTTAATTATTGTATTACTTAATACTTGAATTAATCAGATATGATTTTTAATATTCTTATTAAACTATTTCACAATAAAAATATGCCTCCCTGAAATTACCCCGTGGATAATTGTGAATCTATACGCGTTAATAACTAACCCATTAGAAATAAATTAATATTTAGTTTGCAGTATGCCCAATCAATTAATATTACTCAATCAACAAATAAACCTTTCAACCCTAAATTTATGTATTTAAAAAATTTACTCAAAGTAAGTTGTTTCGTCTTATTATGCTTTTTTGTGATACCGGCAATGGCCCAAAACAAAACAGTGACTGGTAAGGTGACCGACTCAAAAGACGGCTCCACTCTCATAGGCGCATCCGTCGTGGCAAAAGGCTCAAATATAGGTGCAATTACCGATGTTAACGGTATTTTCAAACTGTCTGTGCCATCATCTGCAACTACCCTTATGGTTAGTTATATAGGTTATGTAACTAAACAAGTTCCCATAACTTCTGAAACAATGAATATAACCCTTGATCCGGCCAACAGCTCACTTAATGAAGTGTTGGTTACAGGTTACGGTACACAACGTAAAAGAGACCAGACCGGCTCTGTCGTAAAAGTAAATTCAGACGACTTTGTTCAGGGTGTAACTACCGATCCATTGCAACAATTGCAGGGTAAAGCGGCCGGTGTAACTATATCCACCAACAGCGGCGATCCTAACCAAGCCGAAGTTGTACGTATTCACGGTACAGCTTCATTGGGCGGTGGTAACGACCCTTTATATGTTGTTGACGGCGTTGCCGGGGTAGATATCCGCACGGTTTCTCCAAACGACGTTGAATCATTCGATATATTGAAGGATGCTTCTGCGGCCGCTATTTATGGTTCGCGCGCTTCGGGTGGTGTAATTTTAGTTACCACAAAACATGGCAAAGCAGGTAAAGTTCAGGTTAGCTACAATACCTATGTAGCTTCTGAATCGGCCGAGCATTTAATACAATTTGCGGATGCTTCGCAATACCTTGCTGCATACCAGGAGGCTAATAAAGGAGCCTCAATGCCAACAGGCACTACCACCACCAGTAACCAGGGCGCCAATACTAACTGGTTTAAAGCATTATTACGCACCGGGTTTACTCAAAGCCACAACCTTGCTGTTTCCGGTGGCACTAATGAAAGTCATTACAGGGGATCGATAACTTATCAGGACCAGGACGGTATAGCGATAAACTCTGGCAGGCAGGATTTTAACGGTCGTTTTAATTTCGATCAAAAGGCATTGGATGACAAACTGACCATAACCATGGGCCTTGCGGTTGACCATGCAAATTCGGCTTACACCGACCCGGCAGTATGGGAGGATGCGGCTTCAGTTCCATCGGTGATCAGCGAATACCAGCCAGGCGGCGCTCCGGGCCAATACCAATATATAAACAATACCGATGAAAACAACCCCGTTCCATTTTTAGCGCAGATTATAAATACCGGTACTACCGATCAAATAATCGGGAACCTGAGGTTGGATTATTTAGTTGTCCCTGGTTTCACTATAAGCCCTTATGCTAACGCAACCCGGCAAAACGGTACCGGGCATATTTATATTCCTGCCTCCACCTTGCTTGGCTCTCTTGCCGATATTATCGGACAAAACGTGGCCGACCAGCAGGATGGCGATGAGGATCTTGCAGCCACCACTTCAACTATTGAAACCGCAGGCGTTACCGCCAACTATAAAGCCATATTTGGAAAAAGCAGGTTGAACTTGTTGGGTGGTTACGAGTTTAACAGTTATAATTATACCGGTTTCCATATAGAAGCTCATGATTCCTATGATGTCAATTTACCTTATGAAGATTTAAATTCTTTTAATAGCGTTAATGCGGTATCTGACTTATCCTCATATGCCAATGGCTATAAACTTAATTCGTATTTTGGAAGAGCGGAATACAATTTTAATGATAAATATTATTTGACCGGTACAGTGAGGTACGACTGGTCGAACAAATTGGGTTTAAATCAACAGGCAGAAGTTTTCCCATCTGTAAGCGCAGGCTGGACCATCAGTAATGAAGATTTCATGAAATCCATTACCTGGCTTACTTCTTTGAAACTTCGCGGCGGTTATGGACAAACAGGCGATCAGGACGTTATTACTGCTTACGAGTCTCAGCTATTGTTTGGGAATGCGGGTGGTACACTTTATTACAATGGTGCAACTCAAAAATGGCTGCCGGCCAACTTCTCTATTCAAAATCAAAACCCCGGTTTAAGATGGGAAGAAAAAACGGTTACTGATGCAGCCGTAGATTTTAGTTTATTTAACGGGCGCTTAAACGGTAGTTTGGATTTCTACAACTCCAATACCAATCATTTATTGTTCCCTTATCCGGTGGCTACAGGTGGTCAGTTTTTTGTTGGCACTATACTGGCAAATGTTGGCTCTTTAAATAACAAAGGCGTTGATTTATCCCTGAATGGAACAATTGTAAAATCAGGTGATTTTTCGTGGAGTGCAGGAGGAAATATTTCTTTAAACCGTAACAAAATAACTGACCTCGCCGGAACCCTGCCAGGCGGGACACAAGTTAGCCAAACATACACACAAGTTGGCAGTACAGGGGGCTTAGGGATCAGCGGGTCTATAGCAAATATAGGCTACTTGGCAGTAGGTTACCCGGTGGGTACTTTATTGTTACCCCAGTATGCAGGTATAGATGCGCAAGGCAACCAATTGTTTTGGCATTACGCCGCTGATGGTACAAGAACAGAGGTACAGGCAAACGCGCTTACTATAGGTAACCCGGGTTCTGATGACAGGCGCTATTATACTACCGATCCGAAGTTTACTTATGCAATTACTAATACTGTTCGTTATAAACAATTTGATTTAAATTTGTTTTTGCGTGGCGATTATGGCAGTCATGCTTTTAACGAAGTTGGTTTGGATTATAGCACTATAGCGGGTAAAGTGGGCACCTATTCGTTGCTAGCCAATGCACTGGCACAAGGCATTAACAGCCAGCCTACGCCATCCAGCTACTGGTGGCAAGGCACTTCTTTCCTGAAAGTACAAAGCGCGACAATAGGCTATAATTTTATTGTAAAAGACAGCAGGTATGTTGATAAATTGCACATTTATGTAGGAGGGAATAATTTATTTACTTTTACAAGTTATAAAGGCGTCGATCCTGAAGTAAATAGCAATGTTGTTGGCGGGGATGCCGGTATTGATTCAAGAAATGGAGGACTTTATCCACGCACCCGTCAATTATCATTTGGCGTAAATCTTACACTTAAATAGTAACGATATAAATTTATTCATTATGAAAAAGAAATATTTATTTATTGCGGCGGCCTTTTTTGGGGCACTATGCATTTACTCCTGTAAAAAGGAGCTTGACCCGGCGAAGGATACTGTGGTAGAAACCGCTATTACGCCAAGGTACCTTAATTCAATTGTTTTGGGGGCCTATACTAAATTACAGCCTTTGGCAACCGGTGTTATAGAGGATGCTGAAGCTACAACAGATGCATTGATTATCCCTGTCAGGGTTGGTGGTGACTGGCTTGACGGCGATGAGCACATACAGCTATGGCTGCATACTTATTTACCGGGGCACGGCCAGATTGGGCCAGATTGGTCGACCCTTTACGCCGGCATAGGGCAGATAAACATTACCATAGGCCTTTTACAGGGTTTACCGGCTACGAGTACTTCAGCATCCTCCATTGCGGAATTAAAAGCGCTGCGAAGCTATTTTTATTATGTATTATTAACTGAATTTGGTAATGTACCTTACATCGTATCATCAAATACCAATGCGAGCACGGCGCCAACAGTTCCGGCGGCCACAGTTTACCAGGATTTGGTAACAGAGTTAAAAGCTGATGCGCCATTATTAAGTTCAAGTACCCCGACAGCGGATCCAAGCCAATATGGAAGGTTAAACAAATGGGGAGCTTACTTTTTGTTAACAAAATTGTACATGAATCAAAATGCGATAACCGGTGGATCAGACAACAGCGGGTATACTGCTGCTTCGGCTTATTGCGATTCATTAATATCTGCGGGCTATTCTTTGAACAGTAGTTTCCTTGCAAATTTTTCAAGCACTAACAATGTTGGTAATACCGAAAATATTTTTGTTATTCCTTTTGACCACATCAATGCTCCGGGTTTAGTTATCCAGATGGAGACCTTTCACTACAACCAGGCTGCCAAATATAATTGGGGCAGCACCGGCGGCCCGTGGAACGGCTATTGCGCAAATGCAGATTATTACGGTAAATTTAACAATGCAGACGCACG
>Ga0302221_10001545_pt1 | contig 14760 bp, 2 predicted proteins | sample II_Palsa_E2_1_FD_193517 | JGI IMG/M metagenome (GOLD analysis project Ga0302221, IMG submission 193517) | Peat permafrost microbial communities from Stordalen Mire near Abisko, Sweden - II_Palsa_E2_1 | ecosystem: Environmental > Terrestrial > Soil > Palsa > Peat permafrost | place: Sweden... | reverse complement strand
TAATATCCTTATTAATTTATACTAATAATTCTAGCAATAGTCTTTTATAATACTAGTGCAAGCGTCTTTATTATGCTATGAGCTAATAATAGTAGAGTAAGCTCCTTTAAAGAAGCTATTCGGTTAGAAGACATTTCCTTATTTCTTCTTATAGTTTTGCGTATAATAATTTATTCTTTATAAGACTACTTGTATATTTTCTTTACAGTTCTCTAAAGAAGCGCTATCTTGTTAGCAATAAGCTCTTACATTTAAGCTTTATGCTTAATAAAAGGTATTAGCTATATCGATATAATAAGGAGTAAGATAAATTATACTAGTTACATAGTGTTATAATCTTATCTGCTTGCCGATTACTCTTGCTTCTCTTTAATATAATATAATAGTATAAACAACAACTATCCTCGCTTCTCCATCAGGAAAAAAAAACATGCTAACGATTTTTCGCTTAGGCGCATGTGCCATTGGCACTTGCTTGGTGCTATTAGCAGCTGCCTAGTAGTCAATTGGCAAGTGGGGCAATTAATTAATTTTTTGTTTAATTATATAGCCTTGTATAGTGCTATTAGTAGCCGCTTGGCAGTCAATTGGCAAGTAGGGCAATTAATTAGCAATTGAGGACTAGTTTGGAGGGTACTTTTGGAGGGCACTTTTAAGGACAGTTTAGGAGGATAGTTTAAGGGAGGCCAGTTTTGGAGGCCAGTTTTGGAGGCTAGTTTTGGAGGCTAGTTGTGAGGATGTTGTTGGTAGGCAATAAGGCAATATGAACAATTTAGTGGATTCTAAAGATTATATTTGGTATAGAACTAATCTTTGCCCCTTTATTAAGTATAAGTAGACATATTTAAAGCTTATAGCTTATAGGGATGTAAGACGGGTCGAATATTCCTCTATTGCGGACTAAATGTTGCTCTAAGAGTTCTAGTGCTTACAAGTCACTTAATCCTTAGCATTACTAGCCTTATATATACAATTAACTTCCCGCATATTACAAGTATACCCCCTTTTAAGATCTTGTCCCTAAGATTATCTAATTAGAGTCTTCGAAATAAGTTTTATTAAAAAGGGTAGTAATATAGTATAAGCGCTATGTAATTGCTATAAATAGATGACGTGTAGTGTATAATATGATTAGTCGAAACTTATATAGTATAAGCTACGCGGGTATACAATTAGTTAATCTAAAAAACTAAAGAATAGCAAGAGAAACAGCCTAGCTTATTACTTCTTTGTATATTAATCTTAAATCCTTAAAAATATAATATATATCTTTAAAGGAAAGCAAAAATAGATATTTGCATTGCTTATATAACTATTAAATTATATAAGAAGTGATAAAAAGGCTTTTAGAAGGTAAGCACTTAGAGGGCAAGCGCACTAGTTGCTTTTAGAAATGGATTAGTGTCAAATTTGGAGTAGTTCTTTTATATAGCTCGATAATTGATTTCTTTGAGCCCTTTAAGCCCTTAAGTATAAAAACCCTTAATTGGTGCTCCCACTTCTTTTAAAAATAATATTAAATAACTTGTCCCTTTTTGACTTATTTGCATAATTATTAATTTATTAAAAGTTTTACCTTTGTATTATTATATTTATATCAAGTTTTTAGTTTATTATAGTACCCCCCAAGAAGCGTAAGGCTAACTTTGCTAATTTTTGGCTTTAATTAGGTTATTATCTCAAATGCTTTAAGTATATAATTATCGATTTTAAGATTAAGTGTTTGACTTTACTTGGAAAGAAGAATTGCAAGTGTTATAATAAAGGTAAAACAAGTTATAAGAAGGTAAGCTTAGCATTCTTGACTTAAATTACATTTTACGTGTTAGCATATAAATAAAACTAATGTATACTTTTAAATTCCTGGCTGCTTTTATAAGGCTTATTATGCTTGAGAGGATATTATTACTATCTTTGTTATATGGCTTCAAGATTACCTTAATTAGGAGTCTTTAGTTAAAGAGGAGGATAATTATAATCTTCAAATTATAATCTTTAACTATAATGCTTTTAATAATATTTAAAACTTTAAATACTTTTAGCAAAAGATAAAGTTAATAGATTTTTCTTTGCATATTAGAAACTTGGAGGATAAGGACTTTTAGAAGGCCTTGCAAGTAAGTTTTTTTAACCTTTTAAAGAATAATGCTAATCCTAGTCTAAGAATACCGAGATATATACATTTAAGGCGTAAAGTTAATTGCTAGTATCACTTTTGCTTAAAAGGATAATTTTGTCGCAAGTGCTTCTTTTACTAATATTGCAATGCTTTTAGCAGTAAAGGAGCTAACTTCGGAGATTCGGCTCTTCCGGAAGGCATATATAATTGTAATAAGTTAACTAGAACCTTTTATAAAAGTTTAGAAATTAACTTCCTTTAATATGCGATTGCTTTTAATAAGGATAAGCAAGTGCCCGAGTATATCTATTACTATTTTACCTTTATATTGTCTTAATCGGGGGTATTGTTTTAGAGTTCTTATGTGTTACGGTTTTGGCATTCCATGTCACGTGGTCACGTGCACTAGCGCGGCTAGCACAGGCGGTGTGGAGCGGCAGAACTCGGTATTTATGTATAAACCGAACCTTGTAAATAACTTCTTCCTTCTTTAGCTTTAAATAGTCGTAATTGAGACTATTCAACTAACGCTCGTTCTTGGGCTATAAATCTGGCGCTCGTGACATAATTCAAAGCTCAATCCAATTCCAATCCTGCAAAGGATTTAAAATTAAACTATATAGCAAGGAGAAGTCGACGTGTCGCCTTTGTCTTATAACAAACTTAAATAAACTAAACTAAACGAATTATACGAGACATAAACCTAAAACAAGACCTATTGCATAAGCACTAAACAAACAAACGAAATAGCACAATCTTATCACAAACTAAAGGCTAGCACTACAACTAGTTCTTATGCACTTAAACTTATAAACCCTCGACTATCTTATCATTCCTTAATTCTTGAAAAACCCGAATTTAACCTCGAATACCTCCGATTTGCATTTTAACAAGACCCTAAGCGACTTTACAAGCAAATTCTAGAAGCTTTATACTAGCGGGATAATGCAAAAGCAAAAGCTAAAGAACAACAAGCACACTTAGCTAAGCTATCCTTACAATGCAATTCCCTCTAAACCGAGCTTCTCGAGGCATACCGACAAAATCGACAAGCTACTTTAGCTAAACAAGCTCTTACACGTTTTACAAAGCTCCTTGACCCCCCTATCTTTATAGATAATAAGAGTATAAGTTTCTTTAATTAGCTGTCCCGAATTAAGAACAAGCTTTATAAGAATGCAAACTATTATCTTATTAAATCAATAAAGCTTATATATATAAAGGGCTTAATTAAAAGTAAAGCTGCAAAGCATATATCTCCCCGTTTATAAGATAATACCGTTAATTTGTATAAAACTGTCTAGGATTTATTCGAATATTTAACCTTTGCTTATAAGAACCCGAATCGGTTATTTATAGCTAAAAACAAATTTAAGAAGCTCTTTATAAAGTCAACTTAGTCCTTTTACAAATTCTATACAAAGTTCTTACAATTAGCTTCTAAAGCTAAAGTCGCATCTGCAAAACTAAAGTACAAATTGAATAGCAAGCTCTCCTTTGCCCTCCAAAAGGCAGTTATTTCGCATTTTAATACCGAATTAACCTTTTATAAATTTGCAAAGCAATATACAATTTATAACCAATCCCTTAAAGCTATTAAAGAGCGCGAGTCACATGTATAAAAGCCCCGCAATGCAAATAAGACAAACACCCTTATTACAATTGCACTTACAATTACAACTGCAACTATAACTACCCTTCCGATTATCCCTTGTACAAATACCTCCTTAACCCTCTTAAAGCTTATATATCAAAATCCTTTGCGCTAATAGTTAAGCAATGCAAGCAAGTGTTTTATTTACCAAAAATCGGGATATAAGATATATAAATGCCCTTATCGTGTAAATATTAAAGCTATTAAAAAGTCGAAAGAAGTCTTAAAACTTGAAGCATTAGTGTCGGAAAATAATAACCCTTAAAGGAAGTCTTTACTTTAAAGTTGCATAATATCAATTTATGCAAAGTAAACCTTAGTCAATTGCTTAAAGGGAATTCTTTTACCTTTCCTTGTACAATTAGTAGCAATAGACTAAGAATAAAGACACGTACACTTATTAATACTAAAGTAAACGGATATGCATTTATTAATACCGAATTTGCAGCTCTTATTACTCGATTCCTTAATACGAAAACACAATAACTCCTTACACTATGCAATATATAAGGATTTAATAGAAAAATAGCGCAACTAATTACTAATTATATAAAATTGACACTGCTTATTAATAGAAGATAAATAAAAGTTCTTATGCTAGTTATATAGCTAAGGGGACAAGATATAATATTAAGCCGCAAATAAGCCGCAAAAACAAGAGTACTAATTAATTGCAAGAATCGATAGTTAATATAGCTAGAGGACTACCCTAAATCTAAGGGCTAAAACCGCATATTAGCAACTGCTAAAAAGAACCTTCTATTACAACCTCCGAACCTTATATATTAAAAGGATGCCGATCGACATACGAAGCTAATAGCAAAAGATAGCTAGAGACTTTAAGCTATACTTAAGCCCGAATCGCGAATGTCTTAGAGGACTAATTAAGAATAATGATATAAAAATATAAATATTAAGCTATAAGGTCGAACTAATAAGCTTAAGCTACGCGAACAACTTGCAAAGCAACTTACAATCGAGAAGTCTAAGCCTGAAAGAATAATCGACATTTGCGAGATTAGCTACTTAGCCTTTTATATAAACCTCAAATACTTTAAAAATACCCTATTCTTATTGTCTTTATACAAATTAGATTAGGAGCTCGAGGACTGGAAGAAATAAGGGCAAGAATCGAAAGTAAAGCTAAATCTTATAAACTAATAACCCTATAAAACCGAATTATAATAGCTATAGCGGATTTTATTAAAAGAACTTAAAGAATTTGCAAATGTGTTTTCAAAAATAGCATCGAATAAACTGCCGTCGCACCGGCTATATAACTATAAGATTTAGCTTAATAATCCGGAAGATGTAAACAAAATCGGATATTCCCCTTTATACTAACAATTTATATAAGAACTCGAAAAAATAAAGAGGTTTTTAGAGGAGAACTTACATTAAAGGTTTATTAAGGCTAGCTAATTACCTTTTGCATCCCCGGTGCTATTTGTTAAGAAGGCTAATAGATTATTATAGTTTTATATCGATTTTCGGAAGTTAAATAACCTTACTTGTAAGGATTAATACCCTTTACTTCTAATTAATAAAACCCTTGCTCGATTAGCTAAAGCTAAGATTTATATAAAGTTAGATATTTGGCAAGCATTTTATAAGATTCGAATAAACCTTAATTTAAAGGAACTTACTACTTTCTATACCCGTTATAAGTCTTATAAGTGCAAAGTTTTATAAGAAGGTTTAACTAATAGACTTGCTATATACTAATAATATATAAATAATATTCTTTTCGACTACTTAAACGATTTTTATACTATATACCTCGACGATATTATTATTTATTTAAAAGACCCCTTTAAGCATAAACCGCATATATAAAAGGTACTCGAACAGCTTTATAAAGCAGGGTTATAAGTTAATATTAAGAAATCAAAATTTAATATTACTTGTATAAAGTTTTTAAGATTTATCATTTTTACAAATAATATTAAAGTAAATCCGGAAAAGGTTATTATTATAAAGAATTAGAAGGAACCGACTATAATTAAAGGCATATAATCCTTCTTAAGTTTTTGCAACTTTTACTAGTAGTTTATTACAAATTATAAACAAATTGCTAAACTATTAAACAAATTCACTTATAAAGGAACTGTATACTTATAGTTTACAAGCTGCTAATTTGCGTTCGATTAGTTAAAGCAAGCTATGCTTATAGCACCGATTTTGCAATATTACTAAGCCGATTTACCTATTATAATAAAGACAAATGCCTCGAATAGAGTTATAGCAAGCATATTATCTTAATAAGACCCGCAAAGCAAGTTATAGCACCTTATAGCTTATTTTTTAAAGACTATGCAATTAGCTTAGCTTAATTATAATATTTATAACAAAGAAATGCTAGCTATTATCTTAGCATTTGAGCAATAGTAAGCTAAACTAGAAGGAATATAAATAAATAATCCCTTTTTAGTCTATTTAGATTATAAAGCACTTAAATACTTTATAATAACAAAGAAGCTATTTGCAAGATAAGCCTATTAAGTAGAATATCTTTCTCGGTTCTATTTTAAGCTTATATACCGGGCAAGGAAGTCGAATAAACAAGCAAATGCTTTAAGTAAAAAGCATAAGGATATAAAAGAGTAAAGCAAAGTTATAAAAGAATATAAGACTTAAGTTTTGCTCCCTCGAACAAAAATCGATTTTGCAGTTATATAAGATTTACAATTAGCACTTGTAAAACTTGCGCAAGAATTAAAACTTATAATAGACGTCACTTTGCTATATAATAGCATTTAGCTTTTAAACAAGATCCTAATAGCTAATTGAACCTCCCTTAATTTAAAAGAGCTTTATATAAAAGCAAAATTCGAGAAGGAAATGACATAGACATTAAAGGATAATTTATTATTATAATATAAGAAGTTATATATACTTAATAGTATACTTATAGATAAAATGCCACTGCATATTGCAATTATACGCGAAGCATATAACTAACCCCTTTTAAGGCACTTAAGACAAATAAAATTACAACTTTTACTATAATAATAATACTATTAGCTAAATTAAAGCAAAGATATTAACTAATATTAAGCTAATTATTATACTTATCGACATTCGTATATTTTTAAGGACAAGAAGCTAAGATTTTGCACTTATTACTTATATTAGATCGTCTTTAGCAGCATATTATAGTCGACTTTAAGAAATGCCTTAAGAGTAAAGCTAGCTATAATATAATAACTATATTTGTAAATAAGCTTAAGAAAAGACCGATTACAATTCTTGTATAAGACACAATTATAGCCCGTAAATTAGCTCCCCTATTCCTTTTACATGTTATATGCTATATCGGAATTCTAGAAATAGTAATATCGGATTAAGGCCCTTAGTTTATATCAGATTTCTAAAACAAGTTTTGCAAGCATATTAGTATTAAGCTCAAGTTATCGACCGCAAACTACCCGCAAACCGATAGCTAAATAAAGATTATAAACTAGTATTTTAATTAACAATTATAACCTTATATCAATTATTATTAGGATAACTAAGACAAATAAGTATCTATTATAAATTACTAATAAGCCTCCCTTTAATATAAAATTGCTAGCTAATCCCCGTTTCTTACTAAGAAGGGCTATAAACCGCGTATATTATTCGATTAAAATACACCTATTAAGCTAAAGTCTAATATACTTAAGGAAAAGCTAAATCGTATAAAGGCTAAGAACCTAGTAAACTAGTTATATAAATTATAAAATATTGCACAAGGAAACATAGCTTAATTGCAAGAATAATATTTAATACAAGCAAATAAGCACTAGCGGGCAATTGATTTTAGAGTAAGTAATAAAGTTTAAGTTATAATAAAGTACTAGAAAAACAATTAATTAAGCTGCAAATTAGTATAGCAAATAGATGGCTTATATAAGATTTTAAAGCAAATCGGGCATTCTTTTAAGCTTAAGTTGCCGGAATCGATTAAAGTGCACCTGGTATTTTATACTAAAAAGCTATATAAGGACCCTAAAAACCTATTACTTAGCTAGACTAATCTAGAATACAATTTAATAAAAGTGCAAGAAGGCAAGGAGGAGTATAAAGTATAAGAGGTATTAGTAATAAAGCTTCTTTGTAATAAGCTATAATATCAAGTAAACTAAAAGGGCTAAGATTTTAATCTTAATTAATATTTTACTTTTTTATTAAGCAATAACCCTATTACTTTACAAGAATTCTATTATATGTACCCTAATTGACCGGGCCCCTTAAAGAACTTAGCATATTAGCTAAAATGCGCGTAAAAGGATAAGTTCTTTAAAGCTAAGGTAAATAATAATTTAAAAGAGGAATTAGAGCTTAAAAGCTAAGGCTGCCTTAAGAAAGGGAATTCCCCCTTTAAGGGCAGCTTAATAATTAAGGCAGCTATATTATATAACTTTATAAAAGGAGAATAATTATAGCTATTTCGAGGGTAAATTAAGAGGAAATTACAAAATTAATTATACAATTATAAAATATAAAGCTTAAGGACAAGCTTTCTCGAAAGGGGGAAGTAATATTATAATTCTAGCATTCCATGTTATATAGTTACGTGCACTAGCGCGGCTAGCATAAGCAATATAAAGCGGCAAAACTCGGTATTTATATATAAACCGAACCTTGTAAATAACTTCTTCCTTCTTTAGCTTTAAATAGTCGTAATTGAGACCATTTAACCAACGCTCGTTCTTGGGCTATAAATCTAGCGCTCGTGACATTAGGCGTTTGGTTTTAAGCTTTAAATGCTATATAATTATATTAAAATACTTATAGCAAGATTATATGTAATAAACTTTTATTATACTTTATCCTTTATCCTAAGTGACTTTTAAGTTTAGTATCTAATTTAATAAGCTTTAATAAAACCTTAGAAAAACTATTTATTAGAAAATTAAAGAAAGAGCGTCTTTTATTATAAGCCTTTCCGGGGCTTGCTAAAACCCCTCTTCTTCTTTAATTGCTTTTTGGGAGGTGATTTAGCTATTGCCGGGTTTAATTTATAGTTTTTGTTATATAATTTTAAGAGTTCTTTAGAGTTTCGAAGGTTAAAGTAAGCTAGTAATTAAGTGTTATAATTATTAGGCTAATGCTTTTATTTAATTAGATACTTCTAGTTCTTCTTGCTATCTTAATAATCGATAATAGCTTTAATTTCTTATTTTTGCTTTTTATTATTGTTTAATAGTTCCGGAAGCTCTTTAAAGGGGTATAAGTTAAGTTTTTAACCCTTCTTAGCTATATACTTTTTAAAGAAGGAAATATAAAATATTAAATAAAGATAATTATATAATATTAGTAGCTTTAACTTGTATACTAATTCTTTAATATATTGTAAAATCTTAAAAGGTTTAATATACTTTAAGGCAAGCTTCTTTGCTTTTAGCTTAATATTCTTTGTCGATAGCATTACTTAGTCTTTTAGGGAGAAGTGCTTATTTAACTAGTGCTTATTATAGTAGCCTTTTTAGTTATTTTGCGCTTAATGCTAAAGTTTTTAAAGCTTTTTTTGCTTTTTATATAAAACTTTAAGCTTTTTGCGTGTAGCTGGTACTTCTTTTTAGATTTTGCTTTTAGGATTTTATAGTAATTAGGAGTAATAATTATAATATATATAAAATAGTATATCTTGCAAAACTTAATATTTCAAGTTATTATATGCAAATTTTGCAAAGGATAGCTTATCGCGCTAATTGTTCTTATTTGTATTATAGTAAGCCTTTAAATAGTGTTTTAAAGCTTGGTTTTAGCGTTTTGTTTGTTTATTAGTTTAAAGATAGAAGGTAATACTTAAATGCTGCTTGTAAAGTATATAAAAGTAAAGCGCGGACTAAAATTTGCTAGTAAATACTATTCTTTTATCGGAAACTATTTTATTAAGTATGCTAAAGATTGAGAAGACTTATTTTTATAAGATTTTAGCAAGCTTTAGAAAGTTAATAGTTTTATAGTATATAATATACTTAGCTATCTTTAAGTATTAGTCGACTATTATTAAGATATTATTAAAAGCAAGACTACTAGTAGGGTTTTTGCATGCTAGTAACCTAGTAATAAAATTTATAAAGATTTTGCTTTAAAGCTTTAATAGCTATAATAAATTGCTAAGTAAATTATATAGTATATGCCTTTTAACTTTAACTTTTTAGCAAATGTTGCATTCCTTATAATAAGTATATATAGTATTATTTATTTGTTTTTAGTAATAGGTTTTATAAAGGAGTTTTAATGTCTTGTTAACTTTGTAATAGCTTACTAGAGGGTTATTATAATAAAGTTTTATAACTTTTGCATATAAAGCAAGGTTATTAGGAATATAAATTCTCTTATATTACTAGAGTAGCTTCGAGTTATTTATTATTTATATAACTTCTATGTTTATACTATATTTGCTAAGCTTCTTAGCAATAATAGACTTGTATAATTTGTTATTCTATTAAGCAACTTTAATAATATCTAAAAGGGGCTTAGTAAAAGGGGCTAGTGCTATTGCCTTTTTAGTAGTAGTATATATTTATAAATGTGGAATTAAGTGCTTGTAATTACTTAATTTTATAACTTGAAAAAGAGATATAAAGTTATAAGTTTTATTAGATAACTTTACTATAAATAGCTTTATTATTATAGCTATAATAGCAGAACTTGTAAAGTGCTTTCTTGTACTTTCTTCTTAAATTAAGGAATTTATAAAATAATTTATTTGCTTAATTAGTAGTGAATCTCCTTATATAATAGCGGCAATTGCAAGAAATAATATATCTTTATCGAGGGTAAACTTTTCGGGGCTTATTAAGCCTTAAATTATAATAGCAAAGCTTCTTTTAAATTTGTTTTAAAAGGTAAAAAGCTAAGTTATATTAGCAAGTCCCTCTTAATAGTTAAAACGTTTACTAGGCTTGTTAATAGTATTTAAAGCACCTTTTTAATAAGTGATTTTAAAATTGTAAATAGTAAGGTATATTGCCTATTATACTTAGTAGCTTTTTAAGTACTTTGTTTTTATAAAGTACTTGAGGTTATTATAGTTAGTTAAAACTTTAATTATATGCTTAAAACCCTTAAAGTAGTGTCTTTATTGCTTAAAAGCTTTTATAATTGCTAGTAACTTAGAATTATAAGTTTAATAATTGCATTTGGCATTAGATAGCTTCTAAGACTAAAATGCTATAAGATGCTAATGCTTATGCGTTTTAGCATTTGTATTAACTTGTTAAAAGAGATAGCTAGTAATAGTAAACTTAAATATATTAGTTTTTATACAAATATTTTTAAAGGGGTTAAAGTGAATAAAAATAGGCGCTTAAGTAAAGGTAGCTTTAAATTTTTAAAAACTTTATTTAATATCCGAAGTTTACTTAAAAGGAGTGGTTTTTCGGCTATTCTTTATATTAACTAAGAGATTTGTAAAGCTATATGCTATATGCGAATACTTGTAGATAAAATGGTAATAGAAATTTGCAAATCTAAGAAATACTTGCATATTATAGAACAATTTTAGCTTAAGCTATTTAATAATGTTATAGATCCTTTTAGGGTTTAGTTTAACTTTGTTAACTTTAACGCAAAAGCTTAAGAATTTTAGTTTTTATATACTAAACTCATATTTGCTAAGCTTAGTATATAGCTTATACTTGCAAAGCTTAGCTATTACTTGGCATATATACTCTTTATGCTTTTCGGGGTTTTTTGAGTATATAAAGATATTATTTAAATATATAACTATAAAATAGTTTAAAAGGCTTGCTATAAATATATTAATATATGCTTAGAATGTGGCTAAGGCATTTGCTAGGCTAAAGGGCATAACAAAGTACTTAAAGTGTTTATAATAAGTATAAAATACTATCTTTTATTTATAACCTTTATAAATATAAATCCGATAATATATATCCTTTAAGTTAAGCTTTGTAAAGACTTTAGCACTTATTAAGCGGTTTAGTGTCTTATTAATTAGTAGAAGAGGGTGTCGATTCTTAATTGTAACTTTATTTAAATTATAATAATTGATATAAAGGTATAACTTGCTATCATTTTTAGGTATAAAAAGGATAAGGGCTCTTATCGGGCTTGTAAATGGCCGAATTTAACGCTTCTTGATAGCATTTGCTAAATATAATCTTAAAGCTTTAAGCTAGACTTTAAAAAGATTATATAAGGGCTTATATAAGGGAGGATTAGTAGTATTAATAAAATGTTTAAACCCTCTTTGCTTTAGAAATTCCTTAGCTTTGCTTTTGTCAAAAACGTTAATAGAGCTATTAAGGTATTTTAGCAGTTTAATAGAACTTTTTAGTAATAGCTTAAAGATTTAGTAAGTTAAGATAGTATTTGTAATAGATTCGGGTTTTTGGATAAAAGTAATAATAAAATAACTTTTATATTAGCACGAAGACTAATTAATTAAATAGTTATAATTGCCTTTACTTATAAAGAGGACTTAGGGGGTAACTTTTAAGTTTTTATTAAGCTTTGCTCCGAATTCTTTTAAGGTTATAATATTAATATTATTAAGCTATGCAAGTATATATGCTTAATGCTTTTTGATATAGTTATAATATTAAGCTATTATAGTTATGTAAAATTTTATCTTAAAGACTAGGCAATAACTTGTAGCTTTATAGCTATAAAAATAGAGCTTGTGCATTCTGGTTTTTGAATAATTATTTGTAATAAAGATATTAAGATTATATATATAATATATCTTAAATTTATTACTATAAAAGGTAATAAACTCGATATTATATTAAGTAAAAGGCAAAAAGCTTTTAGATTTAGCCTAGTTATTACTAAGAAAATTACAGTTAAAACTAGTATCTTTAAGGCTTAAAAGCTGCTTAGAGGCACTAGTATATAGCTATATCAAGTAAGCTTAAATTATTATCCTTTTATTCTTATATATCTTTAGTTTATTAAGCCTTATAACACTTAAGACTTAGACTTGCCTTTTTTTATACTTTTAAATAAAGAGCTTTATTCTTAATTTGCTTGTATAATTTGATTTATATAGCGCATAATAGTAATTATATCTTCTTTAGCCTTAGCCTTTTTAAGGAAGTCTTAAGCTTAATTAGTATGCTTTAAGCACTTCTTGTCTTTAAATATATATCCTTTTTAGTTACAAGTATAATAAGTAATATTGCATTTTGCTTAAGCCCTAAGATTAGGCTTAAAGCTAGCTTAGTTGTTTTTAAAGCTATTTTAGGCCTTATAAGCTTTCTCTTTTCTTTTTCTTTTGCTCTTCTTTAAAGTGTCGGAGGAAGTATTATTATTAGTATTAGAGTTGGAGTTTAAGCCTCCTTTAATACCTGCTTTATACCTCGAGTAGCGCCCTTTATTAATAATATGCTTTGTATATTGTGCTATTTTTAACTATTAAGAAATAGAAGTAGCTATCTTTTTATAAAGTATAAAGATTAATATTTTCTTAGTTTTTTGGTTTATTAAGGTAGCATTAAAGGTTTAAATGCAACTAGTCTTATTTATATCTTTAATGTCACGAGCGCTAGCTTCAAGGCCTGGAAAGGAAGGCAAAAGTAAAAGGGTCTCAATTACAACTATTTAAAGCTAAAGAAGGAAGAAGTTATTTATAAGTTTTAATTCGTATATAAATACCGAGTTTTGCCGCTCTACACCGCTTATGCTAGCCGCGCTAGTGCACGTAACCACGTGACATAGAATGCTAAAACTATAATATTACCCCCCCCTTTCGAGAAAGCTTGTCCTTGAGCTTTATATTCTATAATTGTATAATCGATTTTGTAATATTCTCCCAATTTGCCCTCGAAATAGCTATAATTATTCTCCTTTTATAAAGTTATATAATATAGCTACCTTAATTGTTAAGCTGCCATTAAAGGGGGAATTCCCTCTCTTAAGGCAGCTTTAGCTTTTAAGCTCTAATTCCTCTTTTAAATTATTATTTACCCTAGCTTTAAAGAACTTATCCTTTTACGCGCATTTTAGCTAATATGCTAAGTTCTTTAAAGGGCCCGGTTAATTAGGGTACGCATAATAGAATTCTTGTAAAGCAATAAGGCTATTGCTTAATAAAGAAGCAAGATACTAATTAAGATTAAGATTTTAACCTTTTTAGTTTACCCGATATTGCAACTTACTATAAAGAAGCTTTATTGCTAGTACCTCTTATACCTTATACTCCTCCTCGCCTTCTTGCACTTTTATTAAATTGTATTTTAGATTAGTTTAGCTAAGTAATAAGTTTTTAGGGTCTTTATATAGCTTTTTAGTATAAAATACCATGTATACTTTAATCGATTCCGGGAACTTAAGCTTAAAGGAATGCTTGATTTGCTTTAAAATCTCGTACGGGCTATCTATTTGCTATGCTAATTTGTAGCTCGGTCGATCGTTTTTCTAATACTTTACTATAACCTAGACTTTATTACTTACTTTAAAATTAATTGCCCGCCGGTACTTATTCGCTTATATTAAATATCGTTCTTGCGATCGAGCTATATTTCCTTATATAATACTTTAGGATTCGTGTAATCGTTTTACTAGGGCCTTAGCCTCCGTATAGTTTAACTTCTCTTTCGGCGTATAAGCTTTAATCGGTATCTCTTAGTCGAATGATATACGCGGTTTGTATCCTTTTTTAGTCAAGAATAGTAATTAGCTAGTAGTTTTATGCTATAAGGAAGCTTGCTAGTAATTTACGATCGATATCTATTTATTTTAGTTATCTTAATAATAATTGATATAAGGTTATAATCGTTAATTAAAGTATTAGTTTACAATCTCGGTTTATTTATCTATTTGCAAGTGGTTCGCGGTCGATAACTTAAGCTTTATACTAATACGCTTACAAAACTCGTTTTAGAAGTCCGATATAAATTAGGGGCCCCGATCGGATATAATAGTCTTTAGAATGTTAATATGCCGTATTACGTGCAATAAAAACAAGGGTGCTAGTTTACGGGCTATAATCGTGTCTTGTACGGGTATTATAATTAGTCGTTTCCTT
>Ga0302221_10001544_pt1 | contig 14763 bp, 14 predicted proteins | sample II_Palsa_E2_1_FD_193517 | JGI IMG/M metagenome (GOLD analysis project Ga0302221, IMG submission 193517) | Peat permafrost microbial communities from Stordalen Mire near Abisko, Sweden - II_Palsa_E2_1 | ecosystem: Environmental > Terrestrial > Soil > Palsa > Peat permafrost | place: Sweden... | reverse complement strand
AAATATTAATAATATATATTTTTAAAAAATATATTAATATTAATTAAATATTTTTAAAAAAAAAATAAAAAAAATTTATAATTAATAAATATTTATTATATTAAATAAAAATAAATAAAATATATTTATAAAATTTTAATTTTAATAATTTAATTAAATTAAATTAATATAAAATAAATTTTATTAATATAATAAAAAAATATTTTATTAATTTTATTAATATAATAAAAAAAATATTTTATTAATTTTATATAAATTATTAAAAAAAAAATTTATATTAATAAAATTTTAATATATTTTATTTTTTATTTAATAATAATTATAATAGCAAGATTACCGCAACGGTCGAAAAGTATATAATTTAATAGAATCTAATTATATTAAAAATATTAAGCTAAAGAAGAGAAGAAGAAAAGAAGCTAAAAAAGAAGAAGTTAAAGAGAAGACGACGAAATAATCATTATGCTAGCGTCAGCTAATGAAACTAGACCCAAAACTAGTCAAGTAATTAATATATTAGCTAGCGCCGTTATAATAATTATATAAATATAAATAATAAATATAAAATTATTAAAATATAAATTTTTTTTTAATATTTTAATTTTATATATTAATAATTTATTTAAAATTAAATAAATATTATTTTTAAAATTATAAATTAAAATTATTTTAATTATAATTTAAAATTAATATAATATAAATTTAAAAAAAATTTTAATTTTTATATTATTAATTAAAATAATTTAAATTTTAATATAAATTAAATTATTTTAATTTAAAATATAAATAAATAAATTTAAATAAATAAATTTAAATAAATAAATTTAAATAAATAAATTTAAATAAATAAATTTAAATAAATAAATTTAAATATAATTAATATTTTTAAAGTATTAATATATAAAGAATATTAATATTAAATTAAAAATAAAATAGAATTCGGCTTCCCGACACTGGCGTATCCATTATAATAATGCTTAACGAGCGGCAGCATTTAACAGGGAGTAGAAATTGGCTCCCTAACGCTAGCGCATCCGTTACGATAGCGCTTAATGAGCGCCGGCAAAATTCGGCTCCCTGACTGCGATGCTCAAGCGCCAGCGAAACGGATTTAACAGCCTCAGGCCAAAATATTTTTGACGTTGATGATCCGACCAAAAGGGTCAATATTATTAGTTCCATTCTTTAGGCTATACTTTAATACGACCGAGTCTCGACTTCAAAGCAAACCCACCTCCTCAAAACCAAAAAACAGAGATATATATCTTCTAGCAAAAAATCCTCGGAGAAATTTCCTAAGCGATTTCTCCCAAAAATCTCAGGCTACTGAAATACGCCACGCATGCATAACAATGCCCCATCGTTCAGCTGCTCCTCCGACAAATCAGAGCGCTCAGCGCTCAGCCCTCCGTTCCACTCCTCATTTCTTCTTAATAGCCGGCGGTAGGAGCCAATTAGCATGTGAGCGGGCAGGCAACAGCCAACTGCAATTTTTTTCATTCGATGCCGCGGGAAGAGAGGAACGCCCTTGGCGTAAGGCTGAGTTCTTCTAATTGGACAGCAAATTATCGGTGACAGACAGAGCGTGTGATGAACCTTGTGGTGTGCAAAGTCAACCTTTTCTCACAAACAGTAGAAATCCTTTCTTCTCGATTCATTCCAGTTCTTTCTTTACAATTTACAATTAACTCACCCGTTCTGTCTTTGTCTTTTTCAATGTGCTGGCATGATACTGCAATTGGGAAAATGGACCAGCTCTCTCAAGTGGCGAGTCAAGGCACGCTGCTTGTCACCGGAACCACGAAATACCTAGACTTAGGATTAATTTTGCCTTTCACTGGTTCCGTTTTAGTCTGCGGACCTGAGCAACTGCTGCTTTAACCTGAGCTGAGGGTTGAGTATGCCGGAGCAGAGCCTGAGCATCCTGAGCACGCCCTGAGTCAGCCTGCGCACCATAATAGAAAGCCTATTTTGGCCTCCTGTGTGCCCTCGGCTACACTTTCCTTACCGAACTTTGCCCGGAGGAGATGGTGGGAGATGTGGACTGATAAGACGCAAGTGCGTAAGGGATATCAATCTCATCTAGAAAACCCCGAGATGGGGCTAGGAAATGTAATTTGGCGCTTGGGCAGGTCAAGAGCATTGAAATTGACAAATGGTTATTGGAATCAAGGACTTAGTTTGCCCCCAGGGCGATATGTCCGCCTGTGTCGAAAATTCAATTCCTTAAAAGATTAAAGTTTTGAGAGAAGCTCATCAAAGTCTACAGCTGTTCCTTGCCTTTCGAACTCACTTCCCCTTATCAGGAAGCATCTAAGACCTCATTTGCATTTTATGGAACTCTGTCTAATTTCGCCAGCCAGCTCTAGTCCGCTTCCTTTCCCATATAATTGCAAAGAGAAGAGCCCTAATTTGTTCTTTAGTCTTGCTTCTTCTAGCAGTGCAATTGACCGCGTGTTTCCTCTAGAGTCTGCTCTCTTTGAGTGGAATCGGAGCGCTTGCTTGCTTTTATATCTTTGTGGGCATTCGCATTCCTTGGATCTTGCCCGTAGTCGCCACTCTGATTGGCTCAGCTCATGCAGTCACGCAGCCTCGATCTTGTGGCGTTAGCCAAACTCACTTGCACACCATTTCCCCTACATGAGCCTTAGCAAAGGTAATCCGCGCATTCGAACTTGACCCAGTCAATCAAATATATCTCCATCACCAGTCTCGAGTGAGGCACCTCTGACGACCCCTGATATCATATCATCATCGCTTCGACCCGATCTCTAAGGAGGCTGATCCGGTGAGAAACTCAGGCGACGAGGCTGCCCAGCCATCTGAGGCATGAACTCGGCGAAAATGGCTGAGTTGGTCTTCCCCATTTCCTTGCGCTATTGTCTGACTCAAGTCTAGGGCGCCTGAAGATATCTTTAAGAATGCATGCGAAACCTTCCGATCGTCTCTCTCGGAGGATGATCGGCGGTCATTTACGGAATTCCCAAACGCTCGATCGATGCTTAAAGCGATAGAGGAGCATGCAAATAGTCACCCTATCCACAGCAGCCTTCTCACAAAATGCTGCAAGAAAATACATAGTTTGTCAACTAAGCTCACCCCCTATTTCGAGATCATTGGTATTTTTGTACAGGCGCATCCTGAATTCGCTGCATTGGCCTGGGGTTCCATCCGACTCGTTTTTCAGGTAAGATATCCAGTCTGAAACATTTCACCCATCCTATTTATCAGAAATTTGAAGCTCGGATCAAATCATGTTGTCTTTCTCGAAAGGATATGCAACATGTTCGAGAATATGGCTGCACTTTTGCCGGCATACGAAGAGTATGTCAAGAAGATGCGCGCTCGGGCCGAGCGGGAGGGGAACCGTGTTTCCGACCGGCTGCTAAGCGCAATGGCATACATCTACTCAGACCTCATCCAGTTCTGTTTCGACGCCTACAAACTGTTGTCCAAGAAGAAATCAAGTAAGCAACGGATGGTTCCCCACTTGTGCTATCCTGCTAACATTTACCAGGAATCATGCGTTTAAAGGGGTCTTTCGTGCATAGTTTGAACTGGCAACCATTTGATGTCAGATACGATGTTCTGTTAAGGCGATGGAAAGAGCACCAAGAGTTGATGAATCTCGAAATGAGAGTCTCTTCACAAGTGGAACAGATTGAGTCCGCAGGAAAGTTAGACGAAATGCTTCGAACGATTGAACAACGGTGGGGTGCGCAGAACGAAGTCACCGAGAAATGGGAACGCGAAAAAATGGGTAAGTTTCAGTTTCACGAGTTATTTGCTCAGATCTAAATTATCCAGAACATCGGTTGCAACTGTTGAAGGAGTGGATTCATCCCCCTGCATGGTTCGGCTTATTCGAGAATGCGCAGAACAGGAGGACTGCGAATACTACTGATTGGTTTCTTGCCGACCCAGTAGTAAGACGATGGCTTTTGCAGATTGAGGAGGGCTCCGACGGATGTCGCTCAAGTTTGATGACTATTCAAGGTTTGATTATCAAATACGACCTTCAGGGCAAAGCTAAATAACCTTAGGAAAACCGGGCTACGGAAAGACAACTCTTTGCACAACGCTTATTGAGAATCTCCAGAAGCGTTGTGGATTTGACTGCTGGAACAATGATATATCCAGTTTTCACTCTTCGGACCTTGGCTTCTTCTATTTTGATAAGCAGCGCCCTGAGGGTGTTCAGTCGAGCGGCGCCTTTCGAGCGATTTTAACCCAATTGCTATAAAGATACGGCAATGACAAGGAAGTGATCGACATTGTAACTGTCATCTGGAATGAAAATCAAGTCGGTCAGCTTTACGCCACGGATCGTGAGGTGCTCTGTGCTCTCTACCTACTTACTCGACGATGTGGGCAAGTTATCTTAGTCTTCGACGGCATCGATGAATGCATAGATCAGGACACATTCTTTGAGCGGCTCCGGGAACTAAGCCAGATATCAAATTCACTTGCAGTTGGCATTTTTAGTAGGCCAACGATAAAGATTCCACGGAGTTTGGCGAAGGATACGCTCTGTCTAGATCTCGGAAACAGTCAAAACCATCGCGATATATGCACATATCTTCGGCCAAAGATTGTTGACTTGGTTGAATATGGGATACTGCCAGAATCTACAGACATCGAAGATACGGTTGAGAAGATATCCAACAGAGCCAATGGGATGTTCCTCTGGGTCACGCTCCTCATCCAATATCTCCAATCGCCAAGTTTATCAACTCGACAGGTATCAGAAGCAATTTCAAATCTCAACAGGCTTCAAGGGCTCGACTTACTTTATACAGCGATTCTAAGAGCCCTTGAGCACCAGGTTTCCGCACAGGCTAAGGTTAACACGGCACGTGCATTCTAATTGGTCGTATTTTCATACTGACCGCTACGTGTGAGCGAGCTACAATGTGCAATGACGATCCCTCTGGATCGGAGGGTCGATAAAGATGACATCATTCCAGATTTCAACCGAAATTTAAGACGCATCTCTGGAGCGCTGATGGAGATTTGTGATGATGCGAGAGTGCGGTTCATACATCTTTCCGTACTTGAATATCTGACCGATCCAACACAAAGCTACTTCGATATAAAGTCAACAAACGTAGCATCCACCGCGGTCCTAGCCCACCATTCGTGCGGATGTTTTTGCCTCTCTTATCTCTATTTCACCTTACCGGCTGAGCCCCTGAGTGGGTCCGCTCAGACAACGGCGGATCGAGATTTTCAGGAGAGACGATATCCTTTCCTTGATTATGCCTCGGAATTTTGGAGTCGTCATCTTCTACACGGAATTAAAGCTGCAGATTTGACTTCCAAAGATCAATCACCTTCAAAGATCAAGAAGGTGATCTAACCGACCCAATCGTCCATCTTGCTTCCAGATTTCTGACCAGCAAAGCCGCGGTCACGGCTTGGATCAAGGCTTCTTGGACATTCCTTCATCCTCCACACATTGACCTCAGTCTCCTAGATGAAGAGCTGTCTGAGACAGTAACAACCTTTGATCCTGCAGAAACCGGCGAGAATTCTATCTGCCTGAAATCGCAAGTATCTTCGGATGGTTTACGACTTGGTGTTGCTAGATTGTGCCCGAACACAAGGTATTTCATATGTTGAGTTAAGAGAAAAGCACACTAACCCTATCTCAGGATTACCTCAACCCCCGGAAACTGGAAAGTATACTACGAGATATGGAATATTGGGACAAGAAATCTCATCTATCAATCAGATATTGAAATCCCAGAGCGCGAGCTTGGTATTTTTATCGACTCAGCAACTTTCACAGGCGAGCTCGGAAAGTACTTATTCCAGTTCCCTACGGCGCTAAGCGCAGATCTCACGACCATAGCCATTCCCGGACTTATCGCAAGCATATCAGAAGACATTGAATCTTTAGATTCACGCAAGCATATGACAGAGAAAATGTGCACCCAGTTACTTAATATATCCTTCAGTGGTATGCCCACGATATCCACAAGGCCATACTTTCTCCAGCTCAATCCCGAGGACTTTAAGAAGCCGTACGCAGTACAAATATCCAAATCCGGGGAAACACTACTGACTCTGCATCGATCTTCGGGACTTATTGAACTAGACAGCAAACATGGCTCGGTTTTGTGGCTCGCCATAATCTACCAAGATCGTAACTTTCGGCTGAGTTCAGTGCCAGACTACCGCTATGTGGCATCCATCGCATTCAAGCCGTACAATCCGCAGTTCCAGTCGGAGGTAACAGAGAATGGGGCTTCTGAAGATGAAGCAGAATCGATAACCCTTCTGCATCCCCATCTGCCTATGCTTGGATTCAAACATAGAGGATGCATTCTGCGGTAAGTGTTTGCGCAGAAGCAGGGTTTGTACACAAGCCGAAAAGTCTTGAACTCTCACCATGACACTGGGATAGGTGAAACTGCATTATGGGATTTCTCATGTCGAGGTAGTTTGCCCAGCCCAATATGCTTCTCATAACTAATCCAGAGAATACATCCAGGTCCTGAATCCCTTGAGTTCTTTCGAGTGGACGAGCAAAAACTCAACTTTTCTAATTGCGGCAACTATTTTTGCGGTATCCGACACAGTCCATTAAAGACACCACGGAGAATCCGTGGTCACCGCTCCTTAGACCGGTCAGATGGACGTCGAGGATGGCGGGAGCCAGGGTACCCACCCCGTCACAAGGCGTCAACTGTAAGGAGTTCTCCAATGTCTGGGCCGGCAATACAGGATTCTTCCAGCTTAGTCAGAAGCACTGAATCAACGGGCCAACGCTCTATCTCACAGCTACATCATACCTCCTCCGGAGCAGTCGTCCTACAGACACTCCGTGACGACGAGCTTATGATATCCGAGACACTCACCCAGCTTCCCAACTGGGCCTCAAAGAACTGCCAGGTTACGCTGCTGAGAATGTGCTCCGCTGAATCTCGCGACAGTGATGCCGTCCAGCTTGTACTAAATCCGGCGGGACGTTCCTTCCAATTATATGAAGCTCAAAAGAATCCTACAGAACAAAATAACAAAACTCTTCCGATAATTTTGGAGCGGAAGCGGGAGACTATCGCGACATCGTTCGGGCGTGGGATGTATTCCCTGGAAGGCAGTATGAGGTTTCAAGGTCATACGCATAAACGGACAGGTTCGATGGATCATGGTGAGGTTAAGAGGCGGAGATTATTAGGTCCCCCACCGTGGCAGCCTTCTAAGCGGAGAGATGAGGATTGAACTTGCTGTCATTGCTGTTCACTTAGCGAGTTGTGTCATACTCCTTCCTCATAACCGTTCCTTATTTCAATAAGGCAGGCCCCTAGGAACTCTCGCTCGGATAGCTGTTTTGACGAAACCGAGTATGAGGAAGCTTAGGATGTCAAACCATCGATTCCGGAGACCATCATGCCGAATACGAAAGAACCCAGAACTTCAGCATGCATCCAACTGACGGCGTCTGGCAGCGGAAATGATTAGCCAAATTTTCGACCCTATGAAGATGGCGGATCTTAACAAGGACGGTTCCAAATGCGTCATCTGCTATAACAGACTTAAAACTCTAATTCTCTGGAATGGTGGCCAGCGGTCTGAAGGAGTAGGGTTATGATAATCATATCTATATCCTCTAGTAATCTAATTTCTCTCCTTGCTTCTTGGATCTTTTTTGTTGTAGTCGTCACGGTGGAATTTCTTGTCCTGACCAGAAACCCTTTCGTGTATAATTATGCCACTAAAGCCGGAACAGTAACGATCGGGAGAATGATCCTAACTACTATGACCTTCTGCTCTTGGAAAGCAGGATGCTCAAAGTTGGGAATTACTCCTGTTTGGTGGGGAGGACCCCAATGAGGTCTGTTGCGTCGTTCATTGTAAAGACATCTAAAGTGTAGCCTTGATTTCGTGGGATGTTTTGCAGCGTAGTGTTCGTATCTCCCCACGCTTTTTCTACTCGCCAGGCTCTTTGTCGGAAGGGTTCTCCGACTACAATCCCAAGACAATACCGAGTGGAGATTCCACGTACTTTATCTTGCAACTGTTTAACTCGAGGAGTTTGTTCTCACGGGAGATTCCCAAATGAAGGAAAGTCTCAGCGTCGCCTTAGTGGCGCCCAGATATCTTCAAAGCCTTAAGGGCATGCCCGCATTTTAAGGAGCAGTGCGCGGATTGCCTTTCCGTTGCAGTCAGCGCAGCACATTTCTCCCTGAAAGGCAGACTCAAGCCCAATTGTTTGGGTTCCAGTAGTGTTTCGCTCTGTCCGAGATAGCATTTGCTGAGTTAGGGAGGAGTCCTTGTTGATCACAATACTAGTCAGAATCGAAGAGTTGCGAGTTGACGAAAGGTGTGGAGCAACTGGAGTGCCTCGCATCAGGATGGAGTTTGATGCAGCTCATGCCAGGGAATATCATTGCCGTTCAGCCCTTCGAGCGCACTGCCCCGACGCTGTATCCCTTGTTAGCCCTCCAGTCCTGGTCATCTTTGCCTACACCTGTGTTCTTCTGTGCCGGAAACCCATTTGCGTGCTGTTTTCGGGACCGATGCACAAGTCACTTGGTGCGGGATCTTATAAGTATAGTAGTATAATAATATTATATCTCTTACTAGTTCTTTAGCACAGAGCCATCATGTTTTCTACTTACTACCTTCTGGATTTTTGTGACGACGCCCTTTCGAGCGGCCCGGCCAGCCATCGTAATATCACCGAAGGTTTTGTATCGGCCTGCGCCTTCTTGGTAGGTTCAGCCGTCCAATCTAATACTCTTTTTGAGTTCTGTTTCGATTCCTGCACCTTCTTGTGAGATCCAGCCATCCAATATAATACTCCGTTTGAGTTCTGTTTCGACATCTTGGCCCTTCCAATTCTCTGTTCCAACTCTTCTACTTTCGACGTCTTATCCCACCCAGACCATCCTGGAGGAAAGGGACTGGCCGGCGTTTCTGAACTGGATGGCCCTCCATGGGACTGTGAGTGGCCTGCAGGGGGTGGTACATTATTGCTGCTGTAGTGTTCTATGCCAGGAGCCCAAGGGTGTACAGTCCCTCCCAGAACGCCTACCCCGGATACGGTAAGGGGGCAAGTTATTAAACGGCTAGTTACTTTGCTGTAGGAGAATTCCGGGTGGGGCCATACTTTCATTATCATTTCCAATCCGGGCACAATCATGTCCTCCCAGTTGTCTCTTCTGATCTCTTTATGGTCAGAGGTCCGAAAAAGGCTATACCACCCACTCTTTACGACAGGCCCAAGAATGTCGACGTCGAAAAATACAAGATCTATTTGCTCGCGCATTGCCTACACGTAGATTAGATTTTGGGGCCTTTTTTCTTGTGGGCACGCAAAATACATTTCTTGCACGAACCATCTCGAAAGGGAAAACAAATTTAAGACCGACACAATCTGTGAGCGTCACAACATGCTTTGGACCTGTTCGTTGAACGGAGAAAGAGGAAGGCGAGGCGTCGACAATTTCCTCGGAATGCGAAGAAGATGGAGCGCAACTTTTCGTTTTCAAAGCATCTAGTCTGTTAGGTTGCTCCTCTAGTGGTGGAGAAGTCCTCGTTTGAGATGACTCGGGCTGTCCTCCACGGGACGTTGTAGGAAGACTTGGTGATGCGAAAGATTTTCTGGCCTCCAAACTCTTCCGGGCTTCAGCTGCAGGATCCCCTATCGGCATCATAAACATCCTAAACGCGGAGAGTGGCTGAATCGAGTGCTCCCAAACTCGTGGCAGAACGACTGATCCATCCTCATATGGGTCTGAAAGACTATCGACTTGGACCAATTCGTAGATACAGTCTTGGACTAAAGGCTCCAGAATTTCCACGTCCCTGAAAGCTTGCGCTATGAGCTTGTCCATGCCCTGTTATCTAATTAGAAACAATCTCACTACAGTTTGAAAATTACTTACATCCCAATTTGTAACTAGATTAAACGGAAAAGAGTATGTTCGGCCAACAGCATCTTTGAACTTGATATGTAGCGGGGGAACCTGAAGAGGAAGGGAATTGGGGATTGGGTCAATCGGGAGAACCGAGCCAGTTGCTCGCAGTGCGAACGGGCGGTCATCAGTGGGGTTTGATAGCCCAGTCCACAAGACCATAACGACGAGCCATTCCGGCTGAATTGTATGCTCCCAAGCAAGTGGGAGAATGATGTCTCCATTAGGACACACAAGATCGTAACGACCCTTTTCAATGTGGTCAATGGTGTCAAGCGTCCCAAAGGTACGGTTTAGGAGTTTTTGCATGCCCTAAAGAATACTCCATAAGTAACAAGAAGATAAAAGGTTGAAGACCGCTTACTTTGTAAGTATTTACCAATAAGAAAGGGAAGGCAAAATTTCGTCCAAGGTGATCTCTGAAATGTATGTAGCCCTGCGAGTCGTGCAGAACACACTCAACATAATCATCTTCGAAAAGGAAGTTAGGGAGTGTGTATAACGGCTTAGCATCAGATGCATTGTCCTGATCGGAGGCTGGGTCTTTCCCCTTTCCTGAGCCACTCGTAAGTAGAGTCGATTCAGTGATAATATCCTCGGTGGAATTCGAGAGTTCTGGTTCAACAGACTCAAGAGACGAAATATTCAATTCGTCGGCATCCTGCCGCTTTGTCTCGATCTGATTTTTAGTCTGTCCTTTTTCTTTTGCTGTTAAATGAGTCTCATGCTCCTCATTTCCATCTACTGACGATTCGTCTTCATTTGAATGCTCGGCCTCATCACTACCTTCTGAAAGAGGTCGCTCCGGTTGCACAGGTGGTAATTTGGTAACGGCCTCCAAGGAAACGCTCTCTTCATCGTCAGTCTCCAAGTTCTCCGGTTCATCATTCCCTTTTGGAGCCTCTTGTAGATCTATCTCCGAGCTCTCCCGGCCCCCCTCCGCGGTAGTAGCATCCTCTCCATCTTCCAAAATCAGGGTATCCTCTTCTTGATCGAAGACTCCTCGACTTCCAAGCTCAACTACATATTTCTTTATCAAATGCCTGTGTTTGCGCAGGACAGAACTTGGATACCCCTCCTTGATAAGCCCACGACGTAATTCTCTCCAGAAAGCTTTGTCATCATCCTCGTAAGAAGTCCACACCGTGCCTTCGCCAGACTTTGTCGCCATATTGGCCGCAAGCCAATCCACCCGCTCCCTGATACCTTCCAAGTCACCACCCACGTTGTTCAGCTGCTTTTCAACTCGTCCCTGGGAGCCTAGGGAACACAAATTTATGCTCAGAGTAATCGCAGAAGTGTGTGTCGAAAGCTTGGATCGCAGATCCGCTAGATCATGCATTTCTCCATTCCCGAACTGTATTCTCTTCCATATTTTCTTCGGGCTCCTCTTTACCTCCGCCAATGCGTTATATTTCGAAACGATCATATTCATGATATTGAGTATCTGCTCGCATCCGCCGCCAAGCTCGCTAAGCTCTTGCCTTCGGTCGTCGTCGGCTCGATTAAGGAGGGAGTCGGGATTGGCAAGCTCTCGCTGAAGGCGTTGGAGGACCCGGTGCAGGCTGCCCACCTCACGAGTAAGTTCATCATGTTCCCCGCATGCTTTCTTTGCGCCCTGGAATGTACTCCATGCTAGTTGGACGAGCAGAACTGCGTCGCCCACTGAGTAGCCAAAGCTCATGACTAGGTATCAGCAGCGAGGTTGTGGGGGTGCTGAGCTACAATCTTCGAAGGGCGGCGTGTGCGCTACTGAAGAGTTGCACAACCTTGCTGGAGAAGGCCCCTCAAGCTTGTGAAAAAGGGATCATGGCCCCTCTCGTTCATTCTGTCGTTAGCGCAGTCTCCAAGGTGGAATGGAGTGTTGATGATTTAAGATCGTTGACATCCTGCGACTCAGCCCCCGAACGCGGGGCCACCCCAGCAGTTGCAACTCGTGCTGTATGCGGTGGCTTGACCACTTTGCCTTAATATTATTCTATGGCCGACAACCTAGTACTCTAAATGCTAATTGGCTATGGTAGTGGCAATAGCTTTACTTCCAAGTTAAATAAATAATATAGTAATTTATTTAATTTAATTTATTTATAATTTAAAAACTAATAATCGAATAATAATAAAAAATTTATATTTAAAAAATTATAAATTTAAATTTTATATATATAAACTTTTTATTATAATATAATTATTAATTTTTAAATTATTAAAAAAATAAAAAATAAAATTATTTTTTAATATTCTTTATTAAATTTTTAAAGTTTTAAGTTAATAGAAAATTATAAAACTAAGATTATTATTAATTAATAATAATAATTTTTTATTAAATTTTATTTAAAGTTTAAAAAAAAAATTTATTTATAAAATTTTAATTAAATTATTTTAATATTTTAAATAAAATTAAAATATTAAATTAATTAATATAATTATTATTATTACTTTAAATATTAAAATAATAATTTTTATTAAATATTAAATTTTATATATTAATATATTATAATTTAAATTATTAATAAACTTTAAGTTTAAACTTAATTAATTATTATTTATAAAATAAATATTAAATAAAGATTAAATTATAAAAATTAATTAATTAATATATTAAATAATAATAATAATTATATATTATTTAAAAACTTTATTTTAAACTTTAAATTAAGATTAAAACTTTATTTTATAAAATAAAAAAAATATATATATTTAAAAAAAATTCTTTATATTATAAAATAAAAATTATTATATAATTAATTTTATTAAATAAATTTTTATTTTACTTAAAAAAAATTCTTTATATTATAAAATAAAAAAAATAAAAATATTTAAAAAAAAATTTTTATATTATAAAATAAAGATTATTAAAAAATTATTAAATAAATATTTTAATTATAATAATATTATTCTAAAAACACGAAATAATATTATAATAATTATATAAATATTATTAAATTAATTATAAAATTAATTATTTAATATAAAATAAATTAATTAAATATTTAAAGAATATTAAAATAACTCGCGAATTAATTATATTATTTTATATTTATATTATTAAATTTTTTATTAATATTTTTATTTCTTTTTAAAATATAAATAATAATCGATTTATAAATAATAAATATATATTAAATTTTTATAAAATTTTTAAAATAAATAAATTATAATAAAAAAATTTAAATAATTCTTTTATAATTAATTATATTAAAGAATAAATTAAAAAAATAAATTTTTATTATTATTTATTAAATAAAATATCGAATTTATTTAATTTTATTATTTTAAAAAAATAAACTTTTTTTTATAAATAAATAATTAATAATAAATAAAAAACTAAAATTATTTTTAAATAATATTATATTAAAGTTTTAAAAATATTTTTAAAAGAAAAAAATAAATACTTAAATATATTATAATATAATAAATATTAATAAATATATAATATTTATAATTTAAATAAATTATTTTAATAAAAAAAATTAAAATACTTAAATAATTATTTTTTAAATAAATTTTTATAATAAATTAAAATTAAATTTTATATAAATTAATATAATTATATATTATTAAATACTTATATATAAATTTAAATAAAATTAATTATATTTATAAAATTTTATTTTATTTTATTTTAAGAAAATATTTTTTAAGTTAAAGATAAAATAATTATTTTATTATATATAAATAAATAATTTAAATTTTTAATATATTAATTTATTATATTATAAAAAAATAATATATAATAATTAATAATCTTTAAATAATATTAAATAAAAATTAAATATTTAATTTTTAATATTTTCTTATAAGCGGAGTTAATAAAATATTATATTAATAATATAAATTTATTAAAATAAATCTTATTATATATTAATTTTATTAATTTTATAATTTTAGTTTAATTTTTTTAAAAAAATATAAAAATAGATTTTATAATTTTATAATAATAATTTATAATTAATTTAATTATTAAATTAAAATACTTTTATTAATCTTTTATTATAATTAATTTTTTATATTTAAAAAATATTTTATTTAAATATATTAAATAATATAATTCTTTAAGTTAATAATAAATTATATTATTATTTTAATTTTTTAAAAATTTTTAATAATAAAATATATTATAATATATATTAAATAATTTTTAATTTTTTTAATTATAAGTTTTTAAATATTTAAGTTATATTTTAAATTAATAAATATAATAAAAAAAATAATATTATAATTAATATATTATATAATATAATAAATAAATTCTTTTTTTATAAAAATTAATAATTATATAAATAATAAATTTTTATTATAATATAATTTTATATTTTTATTTAAAGAAATCTTTAATAATTAATAAATTATTAAAAAATAAATATAAAAATTATAATAATAAATTTTTAATATTATAAAATATTAAATTAATAAATTTTTTAATTTATTTAAAATATTTAATATAAATAAAAAATTATATTTAAAAAGATTTAAAAATCTTATTTAAAAAAAATTTTTATTTATAATATATTTAATAATTAATATTAATTTTTAAGAAATTATAATTAAATTTAATTAATAAAATTTAATTATTTTTAATTTTTATTAAAAAGACTTAATTTTTATTAAAAAGACTTAATTTTTATTAAAAAGACTTAATTTTTATATTTATAATTTATAAATTTATTTATTAAATCTTTAATATTATATAAAATTTAATTTTTTAAAATAAATAAACTTTAAATTAATTTAGGGTTAGGGTTAGGGTTAGGGTTAGGGTTAGGGTTAGGGTTAGGGTTAGGGTTAGGGTTAGGGTTAGGGTTAGGGTTAGGGTTAGGGTTAGGGTTAGGGTTAGGGT
>Ga0302221_10001537_pt1 | contig 14801 bp, 4 predicted proteins | sample II_Palsa_E2_1_FD_193517 | JGI IMG/M metagenome (GOLD analysis project Ga0302221, IMG submission 193517) | Peat permafrost microbial communities from Stordalen Mire near Abisko, Sweden - II_Palsa_E2_1 | ecosystem: Environmental > Terrestrial > Soil > Palsa > Peat permafrost | place: Sweden... | reverse complement strand
AAAAAAAATATTAAAATAAAAAAATTAAATAATAAATTAAATTATAAAAAACTAAAATTATTTAAAATTAATAAAAGAATTAAATTTATAAATTATAAATTTAAATTATTAAAAATTATAAAAATATATTTAATATTTTATATATTATTTTTTAAATTAATATTTTTAGATATATTTATTATATTAATTATAAAAATCTAATAATTAAATTTATAAAAAAAATATAAAATTAAAATTATTTTTAATTATTAATATATTTAAAAAAAAATTAAATATTTAATTAAATAAAAAAAATATTTATAATTAAAAATATTTAAAAATTAAAAAATAATTTTAATTATTTTAAAAAATTTAAAAAAATTTATTAAAAAAATCCAGGATTTTTTAAAAAATTAAGTCAAGATTAAAATTATTTAATCTAAAAATACTTAAGAGATTAAGAATATTAAAAATAAAAATAAAAATCTTATAATTTTATATTTTTTTCTTCTTTAATTCTTTAGTCTTTATTATATTTAATTTATCCAGAAAATAAAAATTATAATATATTATTTTAATCTTTCTTTATTAAAAAAAATATTATTATTTTTATAGACGGGCCACGTGGGCCATAATCTCTTAGACTTAAACTATAATATATTTTTTTTATTTTTTTAAGATATTCTTTTAATACTCGATAATTATTTAATTATTTTCTCGGGATATATTTTTATTTTAATTATTAATTAAATTATTATAAAAATATTTATAATAAATATATTTAATATAATATAAAAATTAATTAAAATTAATAATATATTAATAATTTTTTTTATATAATAAAAATAAAATAATATTTTAAAGTTATAGATTTTAATATTATAAACTAGTTTAATTTTTTTTTTAGTCTTATATTAAATCTTAAAAAATATATTAAAAAAAAAATTATTATTAAATAATTAATATTTTTTTATTTTATTTATTATAATAAAATATTATTAAACTAAAAAAATAATAATATTATAAATTATTATTAAAGCTTAAAACTCGGATATAAGAATATTATATTATAAAGAATTTAATAGTATATAACGAGATTATATAAAGATCACGTGATGAATTCTAATAAATTCACTTACAAGAAATAAAAATTTATAAAATCTAAAACTTTTTAAGAATCTAGTATAATATAAAAAATTATATAAAAAAAAATATATTCTTTAATAATTTAAAGTTTTATATTTAATTTAAATAATATTTTTTATATAATATTTTAAAATATTATTTAATAATATTTTTTAAATTTTATTAAGATTTTTTATTTAAAATTTTTTAAAATCCTTAATATATTAAAATTTATTTTTATTATAATAAATTATAAATATTATATTAAACTTAAAAAAATTCTAATTATTTATATTTAATTAAAATATTATTATATATTTTTTTTATATTATTTAATATATTAAATTATTAATTAAGTCTTTTTAATTTTATTAAAATTATATAAAATAATATAAAATTAATTATTATAATTATAAAATAATTTATATATTTTTAATAATTTTTTTTATAATAAATTATATAATTTTAAAATATAATATAAAATTAAATTTAATAATATATTAATTAATTTTAATATATTAATTAATATATTTATATAAATATATTTTTTTTAATTATTTAAATATTTAATTTTTTTTTTTATAATTTAATATTTTAAAAAATATTAAAAATCTTGATTAAATAATATATTTTATTTATAATTTTAATAATTTTATATATTTTAAATATAAATAATAATTTATTCTTAAATTATTTATTCTTTAAATTAAAAAAATTAATTAATTTTAATATAATAAATTTTTAAAATATTTAATTTTAAATAAATTATTAATTTTTTTTAAAAAAATTTTTATATTTTTTAATTATTTATTTTAATATTAAATTTAAAAATATCTAAAAAATAAATATAATAATATATAATATTTTAATATTATTAAAATATAAAATTAATTATTATATTAAATTTAATTATATTTTTTTTATTAATATAATAAATATTAACTTAAAAATATTATAATTTATTAATAATAATTTATTTTATATAAAAAAATTTTATTTGACTTTCTTTATAATTTTAATTATATTTATATTAATTTTTATATTTTATAAAATAAATTTTTTTTTTAAAATATAAAAAAATATTATATATATAAAAATATTATTATTTATAAATTTATAAAAAATAATTTTATTATTTTATTTATACTTAAAAAATATAAAAAAATTATAATTAAAAATTAAATATATTTTTATAATAAATATAATTTATATTATTTATTTAATATATTATATAAATATTATAATTTAAAATTAATAAAATATAAAATAATTATTAAAAAATTAATAAAAAAAAATATTATTATAATTATAAATATTATTTATAAAACTATATTATAATATAATCTAATTAATTATTTATATAATAAAAAATACTTTATTTTATTAAAAATTTTATTTATTATAAATTAATTTTAAAGTAAATTATTTATTATTATTAAAATATTAAAGATTATTTTAAATCTTATATAACTTCTCTAAAATTAAAGAATAACAAGATATCGTTAAATAAGGATTAAAGAAGATAAATATTATAAAGCACAGGGCCACTTTTTACTCTACTCGAAAAGGATTTTAAAAGATATCGAGAAGCGGAATTTTATAACAAGATCTCGCGTAGTCATAACCGTCATAGCCATATATTTAATAGTCATAAATTTTATTATAATTTTACCGAGATTATTATAATCACACCGCTGCTGACCAGAATCCTTACTCGCTTGATTAAAGAAGATATTATTCTTTATAATAATATTATATAATAAGATATATCCCGATTATTATAATTATAATAATAACTTTTTAACTTTATAATAAAACCTGGATATTTTATATTTAATCATTCTATATATTTAAATAATAAAAAAACTTAATAATAATATTATAATTTAAAAAGTCTTATTCTCGTATAAAAAAGACTCTTTGTGACAGCGCGCCTGCGGCACACGTCACCTGGTGACGATACACGTCATATAACTGCCGCACTACATGCGCCACTGGTTTAAAGCTAAGGAGACGTCAGGGATAATTTACTTCTCTTTCCTCGACTTCTCTTCTTTCCTCCTTAGCTTTAAGTTTTAGTTAGACCTAGGAATCGAGATCTTTATTCACGACACCTGCTTAATTCCTGCCGTTACACTCTTTATAAATTTAAAGAAATAGTGACGACACAATAAGAAATTTTAAAACTAGTAAATTAAGAATATTTAAGAGAGGTATATAATATAACTAAAATAAAATTAAATAAAAATTTTAAAGTATTTATAGATTTTATATTATTTAAACTTAAAGTATTTATAATTTATTTTATTATAAGGAATGTCTCGGCATATAAGAATAAACATTAATATTTATATAATTTAATTTCGTGCGGGATAGTCTAATAATAATTTTAAATATTAAGATTAATTATAAATTTAAATAAATTTTAAAGTAATAATAAATTCTAGTTTATTTTATAAAGTATATATAAGAAAGTGAATAAATATAAATAACGGGTAAGAAGGAGATTAAGAAGATATTTCATAAAGGTCTAAAGAATTATAGTAGCTTGACTATGTCCTTATACCCGTTCTCGACAGTTTATAACAGTGGCGTCCGACTGATATAGTCCTTTGAGTCGACATCGGCCTTGCCCGTCTCGAGTAATAGCTTGACTATATCCTCTTGCCCGTTCTTAGTGGCCCACGACAACGACGTCCGACCAATATAGTCCTTTAAGTCGACGTCGGCCTTACTTGTCTCGAGTAGTAGCTTGACTATATTCTTGCGCCCGTTCTCGGCAGCTCGCGATAGTGACGTTTGACCACTACCGTCCTTCGAGTCGACGTCGACCTTGCCCGTCTCGAGTAATAACTTGACTACGTCCTCTTGCCCGTTCTCGGCGGCCTGTGATAGCGGCGTCCGACCACTATAATCCTTCGAGTTGATGTCGGCCTTGCCTGTCTCGAGCAGCAACTTGACTACGTCCTCACGCCCGTTCTCGGCAGCCCGCGACAGCGACGTCTGACCACTATAGTCCTTCGAGTCGACGTCAGCCTTGCCTGTCTCGAGCAGCAGCTTGACTATATCCTCGCGCCCCTTCTCGGCGGCCCGCGACAGCGGCGTCCGACCGATACCGTCCTTCGAGTTAACGTCGGCCTTGCCTGTCTCGAGCAGAAGCTTGATTATATCCTCGCGCCCGTCCTCGACGGCCTGCGACAACGGCGTCCGACCGCTACCGTCCTTCAAGTTAACGTCAGCCTTGCCCGTCTCGAGCAATAACTTAACCATATTCTCGCGCCCGTCCTCGGCGGCCCGCGACAGCGGCGTCCGACCTTTATCGTCCTTCAAGTCGACGTCGGCTTTGCCTGTCTCGAGTAAAAGCTTGACTATATCCTCGCGCCCGTCCTTGGCGGCCCGCCACAGCGGCGTCCGACCGTTATTGTCCTTCAAGTCGACGTCGGCCTTGCCTGTCTCGAGCAGAAGCTTGACCATATCCTCGCGCCCGTCCTCGGCGGCCCGCGACAGCGGCGTCTGATCGTCACTATCCTTTAAGTTGACGTTGGCCTTGCCCGTCTCAAGCAGCAGCTTGACCATATCCTCTTGCCCCTTCTCGGCGGCCCGCGACAGCGGCGTCCGACCGTCACTGTCCTTTAAGTTGACGTCGGCCTTGCCCGTCTTGAGCAGCAACTTGACCATATCCTCTTGCCCCTTCTCGGCGGCCCACCACAGCGGCGTCCGATCATGATCATCATTCGGCTTGGCATTGTATTGGGTTTCATACCACCTAAGAAGCAGCAGAGCCACATGTCTGTGCCCTTTCTTAATTGCTAGCAGCAGGGGTGTTCGGCCTTCGACATCTTTTGAGTCGTAGAAGGTTGTAAAATTCTCAACGATTCGCTCAACTACAGCTTTTGGCTCTTTTTCGGCGTTCATGTTGACGGGCAAGGGCGATATTTGACTTGCGTTGTCCATGCAATCGTAATCGACTTCGTATTGCTGGAGAAGCAGCTCTACCACGCCATAATGCCCGCGCTCCGCGGCCCATGACGTCGGCGTTCGAAGGTATCTATCTTGGGACCCGATATCAGCCCCTTCATCAATCAGCTGACGGACCTGTTCTTCGTTCCCATCCTTGGCTGCTTTCAGTAAAGCTTCCGATGCTCGCATCTTCATCTCTCTGTCTTCGACACTAGATGAATTGTTGTGCTTGTCTTCGATTTTTCCTTTGCGTCCTTCCATCTCGCTGTTCTCCTTGTGATCATCTTGCGCTGCAGCTTCATTCTCCTCCGTATTAACTATTGTAACTTGCTTGGATTCCAAATCAAACCGTTGTGGTGAGTTGAAGTACACAGAGCCAACAAACCGGCATTGAATTGTCTCGCCACTCGTCCCGAGTCTCTTTACAAGCAAGGCTCTCCTGACTGTCTCTTCATCCGGCTCAACCAAAAGGATATGATGTTTGAGCTTCAGACATGAGCGAAGCTTGGCTGCAAGCAATGGATTTGAATCTTTCCAAACGTATTGGCTCTTAGGGATGCTCTCAACAACTATTTTCCACATACCCACAGCTTCTCCACGTTCGCCAATGAGTAGAGTGCCTTTAGGCTTGATTGAAAGTCGCGGCATGTTAAGGAGACTGGCAGGGGACCAACCGGAACCATTGAATGTGGTTGGCAAATTATGGAAAAGGTGTGCGTGGCACAGTCCTTTTACCTTCCTGAGAACTGCTTGGTAGATGTCTTGCTGAGGCTCTTTTCCTGTTATGTCAGCCCCCACTAGAAGAGCCGAGATAACCGCCATGTCTCTTGCCCAGGAAGTGTGGCGCGAGCCTAATATAAGCAAAAGAATGTTGATGTCTTGGATAGATCCTCCTCTGAGCTTCTTTATCACACTTGATGCGAGTCCATGGGGAGAATTGGAAGATTCCTTCTGTACGAGGATTTCGGCATCCAAATCCTTTATCAATGGACGGCCAACTCCTCGAAACGCAACCTTCACCTTCTTCGATTTTGCCAACTCTAAGGCAGTCCAACCTCGGCTGAACCATGGTGACATAAGAATTGCGATGCAGGCAGTCTCGGCATTGATCCATGGCAAATTTCGAAGGAAACAGTCGTGGACGAAAGTGATTTCGGCTTTCTTGTAGTTTAAGTGCATATTAGCAACGGCCTCTTCGCGCAGTACTTTGTTGCCGGGAACACAGATAGTGTCCCACCATATTCCTTCGCATCCAAAGTCCCTAGCTAACTTTCTGAAAAAGTGATACAGGCATTTGTTGACTTTCAGTCCATCCCAAGCCCCTGCTCCAGTTCCATCAGACCAGACATGTGAGATAGCCATATATTTTTGGCCGTCTTCAATAATCGCACCCCCATTCAACTGCCATGCGGTCGGTCCATCTGGGGTTTTCTCGACAGCTTCATCCAACACATCTCTCGGAAACAAACCCTCGAGAGGTTCGCAAGGTGCGCAAGGCGAACCTTGTTTGCAGGAAGGCGATTCATGTCGTTGTGATATTGAAGTAAAGTTGATCTGGGACTGCTCGCAAAAATCAAGAGTGCATCGCTTGTGCAGGTTGTTCTCGATTTGGGGGTCTCTCTGCTCTCTGTGACTAAACACCTTTTTGAGCTCGTCAGAGGGTCGCAGAAGGTTCGGCAGGTCGCGTATTCCCATGTCGAGACTCTGAGCTGTTGCATATAAGCGGTTCAGACAGAAACCATACTCCTTGGTAGCCGTGTTGACTGCTTCCAATATCTCGTCATCGTCGAATTCGGCGCGGTCAAGTTGGGATGTTTGCCCTCCTAGGTCGCCGCCAGTCCAATCTTGGCAGTGAGCTAGCTCCATCAGGCTTAGTGGTCGTAATGAGGTAAGAAACGATTGGTGCTAGTATGTTCCAGTTCGTCGATCTGAAAATTAGCTCGAGATTCAGTAGCTTCTTGCAAAGGCTCTTCGCGATCAATTGCAGGTTCAGAAAGAAGAAGGGTTGTGATTCGTAACGCAGCCTATTCTTACAAAAAGGAAATAAAGATCAGAGGGGAGAGAACTGACGTGGCATTCGGAGACTCGGCATATCCCAGGCCTGCAGGTGGTTGAGAGAAGCGACATGCAGAAGGAGTGGTCTCCGATTTGCTTCTTCTCGAGCCAGCTTCAACTGAAGAAGATCCAAATGCATGCACCACCAAACCATGCGACCCGATGGGGCCGCAGCTCGTGCTAGCCAGCTGGTTGGACCTCTGCCGCCTTGCTCGACAACATTGGCAGAAGCAAGCGAGAAGGGGATTCTGGGCTCTCAACCTCTGCTCTTGCAACCGGGGTTACAGTGCCCGTCGGAAAGTCTGAGCCATTTAAGCGAAACACACCAAAAAACGCCATTTTGCTTATCTCAGCGCTCAGACCCTCTTTTTTAGTGTTTTTACAGTCACAACAACAGGGGCCTATAATGGGCCAATCAGAGCACAGTGACGGCAAAACGCCAAAGAGCGTCTGAGGGACTATGGTCCAAGTTTATATAACACGCGCATTAAATTTTATATAAGAGCGCTCTCTTACTTTAACCTAATACTTTAATCTTTAAAATATATCTAAATCTAATATTACTTAAGCTAAATTAAAGCTCTTGTAAGTCTTTATTTATTATAAATATTAAATTATTAATAAGTCTTTAAGAATCTATTTATTTATTTTATTAAAAAATAAGTGTTTTTAAAAAATCGCGTCTCACGCTTTATTCTCCTTAATATAATTAAAGTAAGCTTTATTCTAGCTTCCTGGCCACGACTCACTTTTTTTTTATAATCGGAAATAATAATTTTAAAGTCTTTTAACTTTATAAAGTTATTTATAATTATAAAAAAAAAATAAGTCGTGACTAAAAAACTAGAGTAAAGCTTATAGCTTTAAAGTATATATTTTTTTATTATTAGTTATTATAAACTTTTATATAAAAAAAAATCTATATATTACTTTATATAAATTATTTTATTTTTAATAAATATATATAAGATTATTAAAAAATATAATTATTAAATAATAAAAGTCGTTTAAATTAATTTAAATAAAATATAAAATTTAATATATTAAAATTTTTAATATATATTTTTTTAATATAATATATAAAAAAAAAAAAATAAAAAAAAAAAAAAAAAAATATAAAATAAAAATTAAATTTTTAATTATATTTATTATTTTATAATTTTAATAAATAATAATAAAATAATCTTTAAAAAAAATTAAATAAAGATTAAAAATTAATATATATTTTATATAAACTTATATTATATTTTTTTAATTAAATTATATAAAACTAATATTAACTAGTTTATTTTATTATTTATAAAAAATATTTAAATATTAAAATAATATTTTATTTTTATTATAATAATTATTATTATATAATTATTAATTAATTAATTTTATATTAATTAAATTAATATTTTAATATTTTTATTTTTATTTTTTTATTCTTTATTATTTTTTACTCTTTCTTTTATTCTTTAACTTTAAATTCTTAAAATATTAAAATCTTAAATCTTTAAATCTTAATTATTATTACTTTATTCTTATTATTATATTTATTATTTTTTAAAAATTAAATATAAACTTATATATAAAATTATAACTTATTCGAAATTAATAAAGTAATAAACAAAGTTTAATAAAATTTAAACTAATATTTTCTTAAGCCTTTATAGTTTTTAAAACAATTAAATCATAAAAATTAATTTTATTTACAAAATTAAGCGATTTTTGATTAATTTTAAACTCTGTCCGATTCGTCTGCCCGTATCGCAATTAATAATTCTACCCGTGCTTTTATTATTAAACTAACGATTTACCCACTTTAGTGGCTTTTAGCGATCAAATTATTATTTCCACATATTGTATTGCTTAAAAAGTTATCGTGGTTATAAAGGGGGGCAAAACAGCCATTTTTGGTGAGGTTTTTGCTTATGGCTCAGACTTTCCGACTAGTACTGTAGCGCGCATGCATTCAAAAAAATTCATGGGCCTTGCAGGGCACATTGGGGGCCAATTTCGGATTCTCAGCTGAGGCCCGGTTGTTGGGCCAGGCTTCTCACCTCAAATTTGCCTCCGAAGAGGAGATTCAGCCAATCACCGTCAACTCCAAATACCGGCAGGCAGTGCAGCTCTCCAGCAGCTGACAGGCGCTAAACCACGTGTACAAAACACGTCCGAAACGCCGCTCAGAAGACTATGCATGCATCTGCAAAGTCTTCGCTGGTCCCAAATCATCTTTCAAACCCATCATGTTCGAATCCGCCATCGCAGAGCTCAATAACATCCTGGACAGGCACAGATGGGTGGCCGAGCTGGCCGGTATCTTGCCCCTGTCAGCTCTGATCGACTTCATCGACATTCCGCCTAAGCTCCATGTTTTCGAGCTCGCCGGGGCTGCTCCGCTGTGGAGCTGGCCGGTGACACCTGCAGGCAGCCGACTTTTGCTTTCCGAGGATAGGAATCCACTTCGAGCTTGCTATCTCGACCGCTATGGCAACAGTGTCTCGTTGCAGGGCTCAGACGGCCGCTATAGCGACCGATACTTCATTGCGAATCCAGAGACGGTGCGACTTTGCCTCAGTTCCCAACACGCGCGCAACATTGAGAACGACCACAAGAATATGTTCGAAGGTGGCAAACGGACCCAAAATCTTGAGGTTGTTTACGTTTCCCGGTTCCCAAATACCGTTGATCATGATGTTTCATCATCCCGGCTTCGAGATATGTTCTGCGATACATTGTGGATGCATTCGCCTATCTATCTCACGACCTCCTTTTTCGGGTGGATATTCTGGGCTGGCATGATGATCACGAGCTGCATTCTCCAAACCTGGGTCTCTCTGGCTTTTCTTGCCTTGATGCCAATGACCGGTATTATTGTATTCATCCTGTTTGGCAGCAGGCCACGAACCCTATTGAGCGAAGAGCCTAGCAGATACAACTGTCTAGTCCTTGTCTCTGAGCACGAAAATTCGACCGACTGGATCGCTTTCTTGGGCGAGAGCAGTATTGTCAACTCGTTACTCAACCGGCAGCTTGAGCAAAAGGGACTTATGAAGTTTAAGGGTCGCCAATACCTCATCCGTCTACTTCTTCAAGCACTCATCCTCGCCCAATGGGCAGCCGCTCTTGGAGCCGCTGCGACGAAAGACTGGAACGCTTATTTTATCTGCTTCTGGATTGCTTTCTGCATTTTTGTACATTCCTACATTCTCAAACCGGAGCGGGCAGCGAAAGATTGGTTGAACTCCACGGCCAAGGTCCAAATCGAACGATATCAAACGCAGGTAAGCTCCCGGAGAGCGCTGCTTAATACGGTAATGGGGTTAAATCCGGATACATTCGCGGCCAACGATCGAACAAAGTTCTACGACGGTGGAATAAAATAGATCGACCCAATACTCAAATCTGGCCCAGAGCGATCGAAATAGGAAGAAGCAACTTTTGAGGCAATGGTAGAGGTGCCTTCAAACATGTCGTATGCCAATTTAAACTCAGAGCACTACCGAGGCATAGACGAAAACATCCTGAGCGGGGAATGGAATAATAAGTACAAGGACAATTATTGGAGGCGCTTCATTCAAGAGGGAATCTACATGGCGGCAAAGATCAAGCAAGAGGCGAAATTACCGGGAGGCATGGTTCCTATCAGTGGTGGTGCAGAATAAGCAGTGTTCAATTATGACCCTTCTCTCCCACCAGCTACTTCGTATGCCAACTTGCAGAGACAAGAAGGATGGCGCCGTGGCAGCGCCGCGTCAGACGATGCGTGGAACAGATATCAAGACGCGCTACAAAGCGAACTGCATATGTGGTACGGTGCAGAGAACGATTTGACTGCGTGGCATGCGCTTTGTCGCGCAATTGATATCGAGCCGCTTCCAAAAACTTGTGAGCAATGCGAGGAGGTAGGAGACGGTATAACGAAATTCGGTAGATTCACGCTAATGCGGATTATAGGCTGTACGGGGGACACACGTTAATATCATTGATTTGATTGAATGGGGACGAAGTGGTAGTGAGGAAAAAGTTCAGACCTTCCGTGATGTGGCAGAGCTGCGAGCCTACACCAAGGAGACAGGCAAGATATTTCGTAATACGTTCGACCAAGAAGGCGGTAATGTTGTCTTGAGACACCTGCTTCGAAAGATCTTTCGAGGGAGCTTATGAAGACCCTCGAGTCGGGATACTGGGGATGTGGAAAACGGTTTTGATGATGTGGTACGAGAATCCGTCCTAGCTGCTACTTAAAAGAATAGCAGTGTACTGAGGATTAGGGAATGCGAGGACTTTGGCAGACGTGAGACGATAGGGTCGATGCTGGCTTGAATGCGACTTTGGATTTGGTTCCGAATTTCGTGCCTGGACCAACTACGCCAGGCTGGATGTGGCGCACCAGCCACCACAGTACCTCCAGCCACTTCTTGGCCTTTGTGCCTAAGGCTTCATAATTGAAATTACAGCGTAAATAATGCGGGGTTGTTTCGCACCAACCAAAATCGTCTCGCTTCGATCCGAGGTATAGATCCGCGTGGCGATCTTGCATGAAATCTGCACGCCACAGCAGCCACCAAGGCTAATGACGATTCCCTGTATTGTAGTGAGGCCTGAGAGCTCGGATAATTCCTTTATAAGTATTGGGGATGGTATAAGCTCGGTGATAGAAACTATGGTAGAGGAAGTCTATTACGCTATCAAAGGACACTCTTTGTAAATCAGGTGTAAGGGCGACAATGCGAATATGATTTTCTAGTAAGAGGGGTTCAGGATATCCGGGAGTGGCCACGGAATATAACTTTTAAAAAAGTATAGGAGATATTGAGGTATGTACAGATTTTAAGATGCTCAAAGTCAAAGTACTTATCATTTTTTTCGGCACACCGGTTTTTTCGGCACGCATGGATGGACGTTACAGAACTTATGAATACAAAGTTCCTGTTAGTTATCTTCGGGCGAGAATTTGACTAGTATCTCAGGACCCAATCCTTCATTATAATATATATTGAGCACACGAATCTCACGTGTTCGTGCGATGTCAATCTGAAACCGTGGCATATTCATTCTCATACTTAGTTTACAGAGTAGCTCCATTCCTATTATTTACTTGGCTTGGTTCATTTGATTCATTTGGTTCATGTGGTTCATTTGGTTCATTTGGTTGATTTGGTTGATTTGATTGATTTGGTTGATTTGGTTGATTTGGTTGATTTGGTTGATTTGGTTGATTTGGTTGATTTGGTACGTTTGGTTGACTTGGTACGTTTGGTATTTAACATGTTCAGCCTTCGCAAATCGCAACCTCAGCAGTGCTCCGGCTTGAGTCTATGCTCTGATCCACTCCGCGGAGATAGTCTTGCTGTGCGACGATAAGGTCAGACCCGCCCTCATCAATAGTAACTTTGTGACAGAGGTTGGCTTTTTTTTCTGGTAAAATCATGAGAGGGGAGGGGCGACCTCTTATTTGCGAGGTTGGTCCTATTCCCTTCGTTTTCTGGTTTTGGGCTTGGCAATGCCTACAACCTTAGCGAGGCGACATCTCTATAGATCTCGAATTTCGATTCCGATTCCAGATATCTAGAACCTAATTACCGACTACCTGGTTCGGCTTTCAGAACCTTTGCCGATAACCCTGAACCTTGTCGGGTTAGATTCGGCTCGCTAACTAAAACGGTCGGGAGGATTCTTGGGCAAGATTTTGTTCAAGCAGTATTCTGCGCAGGCAGATTAATTCTCAAGTAGTTTTATACAAACGGATTTTATATAAGGCTTACCAATTAATTTTGGCTTAATTGCATTAAAGCGTCGAGCAGACACGGTGCTTACTAAACTCTAAATCTTAAAATAGGTCGTAGCCTCGCCACTAGCCTCGTTCATATGAACAAGGCTACGACACTAGTTTAAGAAAACACGTGAGCTTGAGACCTCCGTAGCTTAGATAATGCACACCGCTCCCTCCGCTAAGCATAAAGGGGGTCGCAGAGGAATTCCTCACTAGTGAGCTCTCCTTGAACAGGTACACCCGACTCGCCGTCATTCCTTCCTGCTCTATACTTATTCGCCTAAACGGTCAAAACCTTGTGATAGCCTCGTCTAGCGGACGGGGCTGAGGCAAGGCTTTGTCCTATTTTTAGAGCACAAATAAGTCTATAGTTATTTAGAGTTAGGATAATATTCTAACCCGACTCATTATCCTTCTCCCCGGGCTAAAAAGTAGTCTAATTATAACTTTATCTCGGGCACTAGAAGAACTATAATACGAAGAACTTTTATAAAAGATATAAGATATGATTTAAAAGAGAGAGATTTCTAGTTCGAGAAAAAATCTATAAGCTAAAGTATTTTGGCCTAGGCAGATTAGTCTAGACAATCTTTTCTCTCTAATTTAAAATAGTTTAAAGCAGCAAAACTCATTAGCTTAGGCTAACTAGTCTAGGCCAAAATTATAATCCCAAAACTTATTAGCCTAGGCTAACTTGCCTGGGCTAAAATCTTTATAATAAATCTCACTTAGCCTAGGCCAAAATAATCCCAAAACTCATTAGCTTAAGCCAAAACGCTTTGTAATAAACCCTAAACCAGCATCTGACTTAGCCTGGGCCCACTAGCCTAGGCCTACCAGCCTAAGCTTAGTACCTGGTTAAGGGGGCCGGCCCGCTTATACACTGTGGGGGGGGAAGATACAACAGCAAGTGAGATCCCACAGAAATAGCCTAAAATCACATAACCTTAAAACCATAAAACAATAGCTTAACGTAGGCGTGCAATAATAATGAAGAAGCTTAAAACTAGAGAAGACTGGACTATAATTAACAAGCAAAGAAGTATGAAGTTCTTCTATAAATTACGTTAAGGACCAGTCCTTATATCCTGAGCCTTAATGGCCACGTGATACTCTCTACGCTACTATAGCGGGACCCTCTTAAACTAACTAAAAACACCAAAAATAAATATAGTAGGGCACGCCCCTCCACAACATTACTTGGTTTTTATACATTACTTGATTTTTACGCACTACTTGATGTTTATATATCTCTTAATTTATATACATCCTTTGATTTATATATATTATTTAATTTATATATATTACTTAGTTTATACTCAACTATTACACTATAATTAATACTAGTCTTTATAATTATAATATTTTATTTAATTTTATTAAAATAATATTTTATAATATTTATAAGCGAATCCGCTTATATACTCTTTCTTATATATCTTAGCGTCCTCTATCTATAAATATTAATTTAGACTCGTCCGGTTTCTTAATCTTATTTCCTCTTTATTTTTAAGTCTTAATTTTATTACTTTCTTTAAAGACTAAAGATAAAATTAATACTATAAGACTTTATATTTTTTTATAATAATAATATATAAAATAATAATAATAAAATTATTATTTAATAAAAAATTATTAATATAAAAAATAATTAATATTAAAATATTATTAATATAAATATATAATTAATATTATAAAATTATTAATATTAAAAAATTATTAATATTATTAAATTATTAATATAAATAATTTATTAATATAAAAAAATTATTAATATTATAAAATTATTAATATTATTAAAATATTAATATAAAAAATTTATTAATATTAAGAAATTATTAATATTATAAAATTATTAATATAAATAATTTATTAATATTATAAATTTAATAATATTAAAAAATAATTAATATAAATA
>Ga0302221_10001536_pt1 | contig 14805 bp, 1 predicted proteins | sample II_Palsa_E2_1_FD_193517 | JGI IMG/M metagenome (GOLD analysis project Ga0302221, IMG submission 193517) | Peat permafrost microbial communities from Stordalen Mire near Abisko, Sweden - II_Palsa_E2_1 | ecosystem: Environmental > Terrestrial > Soil > Palsa > Peat permafrost | place: Sweden... | reverse complement strand
TGAGCCTTATAAACAGAGTAGTGACAGATAAAAGGCTATTCTATTAATACTTATATAATTATACGCTTTTAATAAATCATTAAATTATCAAGAAATAGTTCTATAAATACTTAATACGTGATTCTAAAGATGATGCTTATATTATAACTCTATTTGACAGACTTTATACTTGAGCCGATCTCTTTCTTTAATATAAGCCAGATGTTTCCGTTTAAAGTACTTTATTAAGTCTTTTAAACTAATAAACTTTTTAATACGCTTTTCGAATAATAAACTCTTCTCTTTTAAATAAAAGAAATAAATAATAATTCTCTTCTTTATAAGCACTAATAATATAACGTCATTCAACGCTTACTTCTTAGTCTTAATAATTACTAATTATAAATTAGTCTTTATTAATAATATCGGACTTACTCTTTATATAAATGGCCTTATATATAATTAAGTAATAACTCCTCTCTTTTAAAAGTAATAATAAATAATGACTATATTGATATTTATATTATAATAGCCGAACTCTTCTTTAATAATCGTTTTTAAAAACGTTATTAACGTCTTAGTCAAGCGCTTTTAAATCGAAGCTATTTCATCGTTCTTATTTAAAATAGTTTTTACGTCTTAATTAAACTTAAGTTTAAAAAACTGCCGTTTAATCTTATCGACTAAATATTTTAAGTCTTATTTATTTTAAAAGTATTTAAAGAGTATAACTCTTAACTACTTTCTTATATTAAAGATCTCACGACTAAAGATTTAATATTTAAACTATTATATCGCTGTGTTTTAAAAGCGCTTCTTTTACTTCTTTCGCTTTATAACGAGGCAGTAAATATAAAGATTTTAATTAATTAATAAAGATTACTTAAACGTGAGTTTTTACAGCCGATTAAAATTGATTTATTAAGTCATTTAATAAGCCGCTTATATTAAATCGCGTTGAGATTTATAATTAAAGACAATAGCTTAAGTATTAACAGTGACCTTTTATTAAAAGTAATACTTAATAAAAGTGTCAATTTTAACGTATTATATGATTATATTTTAAAGCGTGTTAATTATCTTACTTATTTATTTAAAGTTAATATATCGCGTTATAAAAAAAGAGGGATATAAACCGCTTTAATTAAAAGCGTTGCTTATATTATATTAAAAGTAATATAAACGTATGTTTAAGAGTTTAATAAACTCGTTGACCCGTTTTTATTATTTTAAAAGAGTCGTATATAATAATTATTAATCGAGCGAGATCTGTCATTTATAAAGCGTTTTAATAAACTTATAAAAGATAAAGATGTCGGCTATTTCGGGCTTCAAATATAAGGGTAGCTATTGATAATTAAGCCGGATATTTAACTCATTAATCTTTTTAATTGATATAAATCTTAAAGTTAAAAACGTATTATTAATAAAAATGAGGCTTAAAAAGGCGATATACGGATTAAAAACTAAAAACGGATTAAAGATAATCTTAAAGAGTATAAACGTATTCTTAGCTTTTATATAAGTTGTACGTCTTATTAAAATAATAAAAGAAGAGTAATAAAGATAAAAAAAGGCTTAAAATAAAACTTACGAATTTTTAATATTAAGATACTTTTTTATAAACTCGTATATAAATTCAATCAAGATTTAATAAGGCCCGCTATTAAAGTCTTAGAGCAGAGTCATTATAATATTATTATAACGGAGTTATAAAAGCGTTAAAAGTCGGGTTTTAAAGAATATATTTAATTAATTATAAAAGGTTATTTAAATACGATATTAATTATATATATACTTTAACTTCGTCGTCGTTAAATTAGTCTATAAGACTTTTATAAGATCTTTAATATATATTATTATATTATCGCGCTTTTTTATTATTAATTAATACTTCTTTATTAATATTTTAAAGACTTATAACGAAGACGTTTATTAACTTCTCATTTACGAGAATTTAAACTAAATTGAATAAAGAGATAAAAAGCACTATTTATTCGATATATATTATAATTTATTTTCTTATTAATCTTCTCTTTAGTCGTTTATTTATATACGAGCCGGAAGACCTTTTAATATTATAAAAAGGAGAGAGCCGGGCTATTGTAAAACCGAACTATATTAATAAGAAACACTATTGAATACGTGAAAGACACTGTCAATTAAAGCTTACGTAGCGTATTATAAGTAATATGATTATAAATGTGACGGCTCTGGCCGTCACGTGCCCTTCACTTGACTTAGCGTTACCCCTGACAGCACCGTACGGGCCTGCTAGCGCTACGCGGGACCGGAATCATATATATATAAGGGTCCTGACCTCCCTCACTCTCTCTTCTTCTCTCTTTAGCTTAGTATCCTCGTTATATAAGCAGAATCTACAGGATCAGAGACTCTTCACCCTTCACTGGACCTCTTCTTGACTTAGCCTATACGTGCCGTCACAATAAATCGTATTTTTATAATTAAAGTCTTTAAGTTATTAGCCTTTCTCGATTATTCTTATAAAAAACTTCCCGTTTAAAAAAGTATTTAAAAAAAGTCGAAGCGTTTAAAACTGCTTTATTATATACGTCTTTTTACGTAAACGTACTCGTCCCGAATATTACTTCAATGAAATAACTAATTATATAAGCGGCCTCTCTTTAAGTAAATAGTTTTAAACCGCTCTTTAAAATAAATATCATAAATATAAGAAGTAAATTCTTTTTTTACGAGTTTATCTTATAATTTAAAGCTTATATACGAGTCAAATAAAATCTATGAGCTTTCGAACATAGTTTAAGCTTTAATATTATAAAAGTCAGGCTTAGAAATAAGTTTAAAAGTCGCCGCGTTAATATCTCTTTAATCCGACTCCTTTGCTTTTAAAATACAGGCCTCGACAAATAGTGATATTAATGAAGTGCTTTTAGTCTATAAAGTTCTTAAAATAAGAGTATATTGAACTTCTTCTTCTCAAGCTCTAATTATATTAATAATAGTCCCTTTTAAAGCTTTAATCTTTATATAAAAGAACTTATTAAAAATAAAGACTTTTTTAATCTTTATAATAAACATCGCAGATTTAATAACTTCGGTAAGTGAGACTTACGAGTCCTCTTCACTCTCTTCTTCTTTAAGCTCGGAATTTTTAATAGATTAATTTATAAAAAAAAGTAAAACTAAGTCGTTAATATTAAAAAAAGAGTCTTTGTTTTTAAAAAGCTCTACTTTTTTTTCTTAACGTCTTTAATACGATATATCGTTAAATATAACTTCTTTTCTCTTTTTAAACTTCTTTATTACCGCTTTAATCTATGAAATAACTCTCTTCTCTTAATTAAAATATATAGTCCTTATTATCTTATTTCTTTCTTTGAACTTCTCAACTTCTTTTATTATATTTTACTTATTTTACGAAGAGAAATTAGTCAAAGCTTAAGAAATCGGTCTTAAACCCTTGAATTGAACTTAAAGAAAAAAAGAGGCAAAGTAATAATCAACCCCGTTATTAAAGCGAAATTAAAACAGAGGGGTTATATTTAATATATACTGTCTTTAAATATTAATACTAACTCCGTTTTCTAAGAATCTAAGCTTATCCGAGTCTTTTATAATAAGTTTTAAAGAAAACTAAGCTTGATTATATCTTAAAGTATAGTCGAATGAAATAAAAATCCCGCTCTTAAAGTATAAAGCTTCTTTAAGCGCTCGTCATTACCGGTCTTAATAATAAACACGGTCCTTTTCGTCGTTCTCGTCTATTATTTTATTAATTATATTAATTAAAAAACAGCCTTCGTTATTATATATAATATTTAAAGAGATGTTTAACCGGCTTATATTTAACTCGAGGAGTTAATTACAGACTATATTAAAACCTTTAATCAAGACTTTTAAGCCGTTAAATTATTTAATTATATCTTTTTTTTCGACTTTAAATAAGTCTTTTTAAAGTAAAAAAGAACTAGATTAATAACCCTGTGTACTCGGCTGTCTTTAAATAATTAACTGTCCCTTTTATAATATAATACTTCTTCTTTTATACTTCTTTAAAAAACTGACGCGTAACTTCGTTAATAATTATATAAATTTCGTAAAGCCTTTCACTGATCAAAACTTAAGCCTCGTATCGTTTTCTTTTAAATAAAGACTTAATATAATCGGAAATCTCTTAAAACGTATAAAGAGTTCGGTCTTTCAATATAATCGGGGCTTAAAATCTTTAGTCTTTGACAATGATTATTAAAACTTGACGAGTAAAGATAATAATCATTTGTCTCTTTTAAATAAGTTAAACTTTAATTCTTTAAGCTTATTCTTTTTATTAGTCTTCGACTTATTCTTTAAAACGCGTCGGAGTATCCGTTATAATAATGTCTTTTTATTATTCGTTCGAAGTACTTTTAATAATATTCTCAAGACTTTTTAAAAGATCTGATAAAAAGAAAAAAGATATTAATCTTATTTATATTTTAATAAAAACGCGTATTATTCTTCGTTTTAATAATATGTTTTTTAATAAGAGTTTTAAGTAAAAGTAAATGATTTATAATGTTTGAATAATGAAATAAAGCTCTTAAACTTAAGTGATAAGTCTTAAAGCTTTAAGACGTATAAATCGTGGAATTTTAAAAGTGATAAAAGATATATATAAGTTTATTAATTAAAATAAAGACGCGACCGCGGTATAAAGCTTATTTTTAAGGCTTAAAATAAGGCTTAAAATAAGGCTTAAAATAAGGCTTAAAAATAAGGCTCACGTTAATAAATCAAGTGCTTTGATTAATTAAAATTCGGTTATTATAATTAACGTAATAATTAATTCTTATTTGATTAAAAATAATATTATTAAAAATTCGACTTTTCAACGACATTATATATAAAGTTATATATAAAAGCTAGAAATATAAAGCTTCCCGTCGTTAAACCCGAGTTTTAATTAAAGAAATCTAAGAAAATCGTTTTAAATCCGTTATTTTAATTAAAACCTCGATAATTCGGCTTTAAAAACAAATAACCCGAGATATTATAACTCGTCTCTTTATATAAAAGAAGTCGTCTTTAACCGAATTTAATATAATATAATAAAAGAAAATTATAAAAGTAAAAAGAAAAATCGTAAGAAATATAAAATATATAATAATTATAAGTTTAAAAGTAAAATAATATAAGAAAATAATATATAAAGGCTTAAATATAATTTTTAAAGCAATTAATAAATTATTATTCGATTTATACTATTAATTAATAAAGCGTATTAAAAGTGAAAGGGTTTGACTGTTTTCGCGAATATAATCGTGAAATATATCGTGATTATTAAATAAATAGTCTGTGAACAATTAAAGAGTGTATTATAAAGAGTTAATTTAAAAAAAGTGAATTATTATTAAAAGAAAAGTTATATAAGCGAAAGAGGGAAGTGAACTGATCTTATAAAAGCGATTGATTTATAAGATTGATAAAGGCTGAAATAATCGATAATAATTTTAATATTGATAGTAAAAGATGAAATAAGTGATAAAAGCGTTAATATTATCGGATTAAAAAAATGAAAGTAAAATAAAAGAGTATTAAATGATTAGACTTTTAAATACGGGTTATATAATAGTAATGAGATTTAAATTTAAGTATAAGTGACTAAAGTGACTGAAGTAATTAAAGCGGCGAAAGTAATTAAAACGGTTACTTTCTTTTTAAATACTTTTAATCACTTTTTTAATTACTTTTTCAAGTTGACCTTTATATTATAAGTCTTAAAACTCCTTTAGCTTTTAAACCGAAAGTCTTTTTATCTTTTAATAGTTTTATTCGTGAGTATTTTTAATATTATTAACTCGTTATATTTAATAATTAAATAACGGGTCAAGTCAATACTTCGCCTTCGACTTTTATTCTTTTTATAATCTCGACTTCTTTAATTAAATCGCTTAATTCGTCTCGATTATTATTATTATTCAAATCCTCTTTAACTCTTCTTTCACTTTCTTTTTTACTTTTTTTTTTAAAGTTTAAAAATAAATAACTTCTACGCCGTTTAAACTTTTTTAAACGTCTTTTTAAGAATGTCTCTTTTAAAACAATGTTATTTATTTCTATTAACCGATATATATTATATTCCGGATTAATATATTAAACTTTATAAAGACTTATCTATTTATATTCGAGTTTATATTTATTAAATATATTGACTTTTTTATTAATATCGTGTCGTAAAATTAAGTCTTTTACTTTTATTTTAATTTTTTAAATAATATAATTATTATTAAAGTAGTCTTTATTCTCTTAACGCTTTCTTATTTTTTATATTATAGCCTTATTTACGTCTTCCGCTTTTATTTCGAAATACTTTACTTATATAATAATTAATTCAGTCCGAGTTTTAATACTTTTTTAATTTAATGTCCGTTAAATAAAGAACCGCCCTTTTATTAAAAAAAATAGCCTCTTTATTATATATTAAATAAAATAAAATATACCCCGTTATATTATTCGTTATAGTCTAATTAATAAAGAGAACCGAATAAAGATACGTTCTTTACTTCTTCTTATCTTTTTCTCTTTTAATTATTTTAAAAAGACTATTAATTAAAGGCTTATACCTTCATTTAATTATACCGTTTATTATAAAGTAATAAATAAAGACTTAAATATGATAAATTCCGTAAAGATTTAAGATATTAATTACTTCTTTTATATTTTCCATGCCTTTATTTATTATTAACTTCTTAAATAACCCGTGTCGGCAAATAATATCCTTTTAAATAAAGTCTGCGATTTGTTTAACTTCGAGATTTAATAAAGAGTATACTTTGTATTATCCGGAGAAATCATTTTTTCCGACTATTATATACTTATGAGCTCTGTTTATTAATATATAAATAACGTTTAAAGCTTATTTTTATATAAAGTTATTAATTGTCGAAGAATATATTACTTTTTCCCGTTTATTCGTAGCTCTTATTTAATATCTAAAGCAGCTCTTAATATAAGCCTCGTAATCTGTGAAATATCCTTTTTAAAAATACTTTATAACGACTCGCGAATATATATTCTTTTTACTTTAATAACTAGACTTATTATAATACTCTTTTATAATCTCTCGTCTTTTTTTATAAGAGTTAATTATTAACTTTCGAAGTATATTCTTATTAACGACTCTTTATAATTAGTTCTTTATAACAGCGTACTTTAAAGCGCTTTTTAAAAAAGTTCGAAAAATACTTCTTAATATACTTTTAAACTTTTTTAAAGTAATAAGATATTTAACGATCTTTTCCGACTTATTATAATAGTCCTCTTTAAAAACTCTATTCGTCTTATTAAAGTCTCTGGGTTTTATTTTAATTAAGGTTATTTTAATATATTTAAACTCTTTAAAAGATTATTCTTATACTTCTGACTTATTATTTACTGTCTTACCGTCTTATAATCAAGTCGCTTTTAATTAATTTAATTCAGCCGCGATTTAATTATTAATGTCTACTTCTTTGACTTTATTTATATCGTTAAAGACTGTTTTTAGTCTTTTAAAAAGTCCGTCTACAGCTATATATATTATTCTCTTAATATAACGGACTTTAAAATTAAAGTTCCGAATTTAAATTATTTATTATATAAGTAAAGCTTTAAACAGATTAATAATTGCTTTATTAAATTAAACAACTAAAGTATTTATATTAGTTTCGAAGATAAAGTAGACTTTATAAAAGTGATATCGAAGTTTTTAAAGAGCTTTTAATATATTTCAATATTTTTTTTTATTATATTATAACTTTTCCCCGTTTAATTTTAAAGTTTATTTTTATACTTCGAGACTTATTTCCTTCTTCTCTTATTTAATTGATCGAGAACAGTCCTTCAATTTATTAAGCTTATATTTACTTTTAGAATAATATCTTTTACTTTAATCTTATAATCGAGTTTGATCAATATTAATATTAATATCAAAGCGAGCTTAAACCTTTTTATTACTTATTCTTATTTAAGCCTTTAATGCCACTTAACCCCCTTTTTTATAAGCTTATAAATCAGAGCCGCGATCTCTTTAAAACCTTAAATTTAAATCTAGTATAACGGGGCTGAAGTCAGGTGTTAAGTATTAAGTGACTAATAGTCACCTGACTAATTAATGAGGGATAAAACACTCGTTCCTTCCTTTTGTCTTTATAGAAAACACACAAGAATATACTTTTTACCCCACTTTATTACTTGACTTTTGATTTATATTTTAAGGTCTATTAGAATAGATATAAAGAATTAGCTTCTAAGGCTTTATATAATCGATTCCACTTATCCCCTCTTTAAGTGGCCTTGTTTTTATCCTTATTCTTATTCGACGTTCCTGCTCTCGATATGTGCTGAGCTTCTTCTTACCCCTCTACATGTCTATTTAAAAGATATATGGCAAGGTCAGGACGAAAGCTCAAGGAGCAAAAAGCTGGTTTTGACTGAGGTCTGAAAACGAGAGTTAAATACACGAAATGAGTCACTTGACTAGTCACTTGACTAGTCACCTGACTACCCCTGACTTCAGCCCTGTTATACTAGTAATAAGTATAGATCTTAAAAAAAGACTTAATTTCGGTAAAGTCTTTATAACTTTTTTATTCAAGGATTTTAATAACTTTTAAACTTATTAACAACTTTTTTTCTATATTATAAACGAAGCTTATTACGTTTATTCCGTTTATATAAAATTAAGATTTTAATTTATTAATATTCGCGTTTATTCTTTCAATCTGTTTTAATACTTTATCGAGGTTTTATATATACTTTAATATAAATCGGCGAATCTTAAAGAGTGACTCTTTGCCGTTATAATTATTATATAGCCTTTTTACTTTTACGTCGTTTACGAAAAATATCGTGATATTAAAATTAAAGTATTTTAAAATAATATTAATTACTCAAACGAATTATATAACCGAGTTAGTCGCTCTTTATAATATATTAGTCATTTGTAAAAGTCTTAAAAGCGTTTAAAACATTATTATGTCCCTGCTTATAAGAGCTAGTCTTAATTAATTATACTTAAAAAAGAAGTTGATAAGTAAAGCCGTTATATATCTTATAAATTCCTTTAAGAACTCATTTACCGAAAAAGAGAGATTTATATCTTTAAGTATAACTTCATTTATTTTCATCGCCGTATTAATGAACTGATATTCCTTTATCTCTTTTTTAATTATTAAAAACTAAAAGTTTTAATAAGCCCTTTTATATTTCTTTAATACTTTTCTTTTAAATCAGTCTTTTAATATTTATATAATCTTCGGAATAAAAGCTTTAATAATAGAGAAACTAAGAGTTTATTACACCTTATATAAAATAGTCTTAATCTTAATTAAAAGATTAACGTCTTTATAAATCTTTTTATATTCTATTTAATTAAAAGTAAAACTTCTTTCTCGATTAATAAATATTTCGATTAAAAGTTGTCTTTCTTTAAAAAGTAGTCTTTCGCTTATATTTATTATAATTACTTTTTTTAATATAACTTTAAATCCTCGAATTAAATTATAAATATATAATAAAAACAGGTCTTAAAACTCTCCCACTTATATTTAAAGAATGTCTCTTAGTTTTAACTTCTTATATTAGTCTTTCTTCTCTTTAAAGAATAAACTTACTTTATCAACTTCGTTTATTAAAAGTGATCTTTTTATTTTACGCTTATAAACTATTCGTATTTTAATAAATATAAGTCTTTTTTTTTTCTTTTCTCTTTTATTCTTTTTTTTTTCATCGGTTAATACTTATATTGTCTTTTTTATTATCACGATATTTTTTGACAACTCTCTCTCTTTTTTATTATAAAGACTACGCGTTATAAAAAAAGAGTTAAAACGCCGAGATATATAAAATTAAAGAAATAAAATACTATTTGTTTTTAATATATTTGACTTTTATATTCGTAAAAAGCCACTTTCAAACGGTTTAATATTATTAAATAAAGACTTAAAATAAAAAAAAAGTCAATAATAACAACGCCGATAAGTATAATAAGAGATTCTTTAAAATAAAACGTAATAAAAGAAATAATAATAAGAAGTGATTCGATAATTACGTATAAACTTTAATTATTACTATTAATATTAATAATTAAAATTAAGTGAAGAGTCACTTAATTCTTATTTAACTTCTTTTCTTTTAAAACTCTTTTAAAATGAAAAGTAAACTCAAATAACGCTTTTAAAACGTTCTTAAGAAATTCTAACTCCGACTTTAAATTAAACGCTTTTAATACTTCGACTTTAATATATAACAAGTCTTTTTTTTATTCTTTAATACTTCTTTTATCTCGAGAATTAATAATTAATTTTTTAAAGTAAAAAACGGCTTTAAGATTATTATAAATAAAACAGTCTTTCTTTTTATCTCTTTAACGTTTAAGAAGTAATTACTTATTAATATTAACGCCTTTCTTCCCTTTTTTTTATTAAATATTATTAAGAGAAGATAGTCTTCTTTTATCGGATAATTTAAAGTTAATTATATCTTATTAATAAAAGGCATCTTTAAAAGTACTTAGTCTCGCCGTTTATTAATTAAAAAGAATTCTATATAGTTTTAAATCCTTTTAATATTAATAATAATATAATTGGCCTTTTTTTTAAACTCGAACTTATAATTAATAATAATACGTATATTTACCTCCGTCTTTTAAGTGATTAAATTAAAGTCTTAAACGACTTTTAAAGACATTATATTGACTTCAGTTTTAATATTAACAACTCTTTTTATAATAATCTCCTTTTAAAAGCCCGATAATATATAGATTAAAACCAGAGACTATATTATCTCCTTTTTTTAAATATAAGCTTTTATAATTATAGACTTTATATTTACTACTTATTTAATCTTTTGGCCTTTTTTTATATTAATAAAAAAGCCTTCTCGTATATTTTTAATATATAATAAAGTTTAAAAAAGTATTTTATTTACGATTACCGAAGTTATTAAACGTTTTTTAAACTTTAAGAATATATTTAATTAAGCCTTTTAATTAAACGACTTTTTAAACTCAAGAGCGTTATTGTTTATAAGCGGTTTTATTTTAAGCTTTTTGACTATTTTTCCGTAATCTTTAAGAATTATTATTAATTATATAATTTCTTTTACTTCGTTAATTTCTATTGCATTTATTATTAAAACCCATTTAGTTATTAAATTACTTATTTATATAATCTTTAATTTGATAAACTTCTTTTTATAAATAGTTTATTTTTTTAATTTAATTTTATATTTAATCAAAATAAGATTCTCTTTCCGGCTTTAAGTAATAACTGTAATAAACGTATAATTAAATTCAATTATATCTTTTATTAAGTCGTCTTTATCATTTAAAACAACCGCTTTATATTAGCCGACTTATAGTTCGAATTGCTCTTTTATTATAGCTTTTTAAAGGCGTTTGAAAATAGACCTCATTTAAATAACGGCTTCTCGGCTTAATAATTGACTATTTTAAATATCTTAATTATAACGCTTTAATTGTCTGCGATTCTCTTCTTTATATGCGATAATAATATTATACCAGCCTTTTCAACTTATGAGTTCGATCTGCTTTTCTTATAAATCCTCTCTTTTAAACTAAATCAAACCTTTCTTTTCTTTAAATCTTTTTTAATATAGTTTTCTATCCGACTTTATAATATAAAAGACTTTATTATATTTATAAATAAAGAATTAAGCGTATTGAGAGCGGTGTATATAAAAGTCTTAATTATCGACTTTTAGAATATTTTACGGCTTATTCTTATAATATTAATAACTGGCCTTTTTAAATGCTTATACGTCATTCCCTCGCTTTTATAATAACTTATTCCGAGTAATTAATACTTTTACCTCTGTTTTATAACCGTTATCCTTAAAAGTATTCTTTACGTCATCGTTATAAAGACTAAAACTCGCAATTCTTTAATTATACTTCGAGTTTAAGAAGTTAATTTACTTATTATTAAAATATTCGCCGTCAAAAGAAACTTGTTTAATGTTTATAATAATAGTAAGAAGACGTTATTAATTTAATTATAAACGCGGTCTTTAATATCCCCTTTTATAGTTTTATTAAAAGTAGTTTGAGTTTTATATTAATTACGATAAAAGTCTTAAATAATTATATCTTTTTAGTCTTTAAGACGTTTTTTAATCTTCAAATTAACTTATTTATAAAGTCTTTTATAGTCTTTTCTATAGCCTTTTGAGTCGTTTTAATAATATTCGCGAAAGTAATAAAAGGTCTTAAAGTTATTAAGATCTTTTTAACCGTATTAATAAATAAGTCAGAATATTTTAAAGTTATTATTTAAAGAGTAAGTAATTATTATATTTCTTCTTATATTGACTTATCTGAGAACTCGTTTCTTATTGGGATTATATTAATTACTTTTTTATTAAATTGTCTTAAGACTTTATATGACTTTATAACTTTTATAACGATTTTATAAAACTTAACGTAGTTTATAATTCGAAGATCAGTCACGTCTATTCTTATTATCTTAATTATTCTCTTTATTACTTCTTTATTAATTAATCCTTTTAAAAACTTTAAGCTTTGTTTAATTATATTCAATAATTCTTGTTTTATAAGCTTTTTATTTATTCTGTCAAATATTAAGTAATATTATTTTAAGTCGGCTAAAGATTACCCTCTCGCTTTTTTTATAAAGTTATAGAAATATAGTCTTAAATTTTAATATTATTCTTTATTAATCGTTGAATAAACTCTTTGTATTATAAAAAAGAAGGTCTCTTCGTTGTAATTCTCTTTTTATTATTCGAAGAGGACTATGATCTTATCTTTAATTATTATAATATAATACTTTAAAAACCTCTTTCTTCTCTCTTTTATCAAGAGTTTATAATTGTTATAAGCGTCTGTCTATTATTTAAAGAAGTCCGAAGTATTATAATCATTAAAGATAAAAGCAGAAGAAGAGTCAAAAAAAAGAAATCTTTCTCGAATAAATATATTAAAGAATTGATATTTAATATTAAGTCTTTATTATATTTTAAAGTTCTCTTAACTAAGGCCTTAATCTTTTCTGTCTTTTTTAAAACCTCTGCTCTTTCCGACTCGAAGTATAATATTTAATTTAAAAGTTTTAATATTATTAATAAAGTCTTTATCGTTAATTCTCTTTCTTTTCTTATCACCTTCTCGAGTCCTTTCCTTTTATCCTCTTTATTTTCTTAAGTTTAATTCTCTTTCTTTATAACTTATTAGTCCGTCGTCTCTTTAAGCTTCTTTTTCATTAAAGTTTATTCTTTTAATCTCTTTTATTTATAAAGAACTCTTTTAATTACTCTCTTTTAAGTCGAGTTTAATAATAAGTTCGTATATTTTAAAGAAGTCTTGTCGTTTACTTAGTCTTTTATAACTTAGATTTTAATATTAAAAGTTATTTATACTTCGGGTATTAAAACTATTATTATTATCTTATGTATTTAATATTAGATATAACGCTTTTAAGTATAAAGAGTCTTCCGAATTACTCTTTTATAAAAGTATGTCTTATAAATTGCTTTATCAAATGAAGTTTATTATTCTTAAGTCTCTGTCTTTAAAGCTGTTTATTTCTTATATATTTCTAAATTCAATTATGTCTTTTTATAAAAAGAAAGGGCTCTTCTTCTTTAATTTTCTCTCTTATCTTTTCTCATTAATATAATATAAGTATTATGAGTCGCTTTAATAATTAAAGTAAAGGTTTTTTATAATCACTTTTATTATACTTATTAAAGCATTTAAAACAGAGATTAATATTATATAAAGTCGTAACTTAAAGTCACTTATACTTATATATACCCCTTTTTATATATTCTTTAACTCCGGTAATATATATTTCTCGTAAAAGTGTCTTATTCTTTAATTTCTATCTTCGTGCCGTATCTTTCTTTAAGTCTTCAGACTTAAAATTAAACTCTTTTTCTACTTCCTTCCTTTTAATATTATATTATTCCTAGCCTCTTTTAATAAAGAGTTTGAAGATATTCTCTTTGATCTTTTTCTTAATATATTAACTCTTTATTTAACTCTATTAATATTAAATACGGAGGCTCTTTTTATTTTAAAGTCAACCTCCGCCTTTATATTACGGCTTAAAACGACAATAACTTTATTTCTTTTCGATATTTCTATTCCTTCATTATATATTATAAATACGACTTTCTGATAAGTAAAGGCTCGACTTCTTATTCTTCTTCGAGTAGTCCGTGTGAGTGATAATTAAATATTCGAGTTAAGTCATTAGCCTTAAAGACGTCGTGTCCTTATTATCTTTCATTCCTCGCTCTTCTTCTATTATCGTGATAGTCTATCGTTCGTCTTTAACTGTCTTTATAATTAAATCCTATTATTCTGATATAAAAAGTCTATAAAAGCCGTATTAATATGAAAGGAGAAGAGCCGGGCTGTTATAAGACCGAACTGTACTGACAAGAAACACTATCGAATACGTAAAGGACACTGTCAATTAAAGCTCATATAACGTATTGTAAGTAATATGATTATGAATCGTATTTTTATAGCTAAGGTCCTTAAGTTACTAGCTTTCTTCAATCACTCTTATAGAAAACTTCCCGCTTAAAAGAGTATTTAAAAAAGGTCGAAGCGCTTGAAACTGCCCTACTATAATATGTCTCGAGTATATTAACCGACTTAATGTTTATAAGCCTCTTTCTACTCTTATTTTGACGTTGATTTAATATTTATTTAAAGAAGGCCTTAAGAGTATTACGAGAGATAACTTATATCATTTAAACAAGATCTTTTTATATATATTTATAGTACTTTTAAAGAGAGTCAGATCAATAATTTAATAATAAAAGACGGTAGAT
>Ga0302221_10001524_pt1 | contig 14883 bp, 9 predicted proteins | sample II_Palsa_E2_1_FD_193517 | JGI IMG/M metagenome (GOLD analysis project Ga0302221, IMG submission 193517) | Peat permafrost microbial communities from Stordalen Mire near Abisko, Sweden - II_Palsa_E2_1 | ecosystem: Environmental > Terrestrial > Soil > Palsa > Peat permafrost | place: Sweden... | reverse complement strand
TTAGCACAGAACTAACGGTCTCATACCAGTCTGCCCACACGTCTCATTTGTGAATCCTCTTGCACCCAAAAATGCAGCGCCACGAGAGTCGGTCGAAACACGATCGATAGTAATCACAAAGTAAGGGCTGGTTTTGAGACTTCCAAAATGTGCAATTTAACAATGGCTTCTACCCGTCACACCATCAGTCAGCTGGGAACTCGACTCTACAATACCTATGTAGCGCGCTGTCGACAACCTTGAGTGTTGGTGAGGAAAATTACCAACAAAGTCCAACAGAGGCAGAAAGCAAGGTTCCGACTAGACTTGGCGGCTAGATTGGTAAAGAGACTCGCCGCTTCCTAATTGAAAGCGGCAGTAATAAAGGGAAACAAGTGAGAGGAATACTGTTAATATTTGATTATTTATAGAGATCAGATAACGAGCAATCAATTGGAAAGGACACTTGTTATTGATGCCCTTTTTTGTCAATATCGCAAATATTCTCCAAAAAGTCAAATCAAAGATGAGTCATGTCTGGAGTCTACTTAACTGCATAGGTAATTACCTGCCCTTTTCTAGTACCGTCATAAGGCATAGCATTAAAGAAGTGCCCCCAGTAAGAGCAAGCGTCCCTAAGGGATAGAAAATAACTATGTCGACGCTGAAACAGGTTGCACAGCGTGCTCGCGTCCCCGGCCCCTCTATCCCAAAGTAAAAGTGAGACCTCTTAATACCGGGAACTTCGGCATTAGACAAAGATACAAAAAAATATTAGCGGTGAATACCCTTACATTACTTAAGAAGTTTAGATCTACTTGCACTTTACTATATCAGCCTGCCACTATCTTCTCCAGCACGAGTGTAACAGAGACTTTAAATATCCTCAAAGCTTAATCTATTCAAATAGTGTAATACAGCAGGCTGTATTGCACTGATTTATATTAGGGGTTTTTTTTCGCTGTTTAGAGGTTTTAATATATAATCACGTAACTGGGGCGATCACTTTATAGAAATACAGGTTGGAATAAAATGCTTAATTCTAAATAAGCGAAGGAATCCAGCCAATTGGGTTGCGTAAACTAGCGGCCGCCTTTATTAATTTTAAATTAATTCTAAACCTAACTTTAGATATTAATTCATTTTTAATATAAATTAACTTTAAATTCTTAAAAACTAAAATTTAAAAAATTAAATTTTTTAATTAAATTATAAATATAAAAGTAGTTTTTTCCCTTTTTTTTTAAAAGAAAAAAGAAAAATTATAATTCGTTTTTTAAATTGTCCAAAAGGTCCCAGCCGCCTGACTGAATAAAGCGTCCTTTGGCTGTGGGTGCTTGGATCCTGTCTGCCTTGGGCGAGGCTTTCGTACATTCAGGTGAGCAAAAGGTCCTTGCATAATCACGTGGCGTTATTTTACCTGATTCCCACGGCGATGCCCGCAAATCGCTTGCGCATATTGTTACAAAAGTTCTTAGATGACCGTGCGTTCCCGTGCGAAGCAACGCCAAGCGCAACGCCAAGCGGCCCTGGAATCTGGGCTTTGAATCGCAGAACCTGCGTAGCAAGAGGCCTTCCATCGCAAGAACATTGAGCATAGGGACATTCAAAGTGCTGGCGATATTTTTCTGCCTCGTGCCTTTGCTTATTCTCGCCATCCTCCTGGAAAGTGCGGTCTATTTCAATCATCAGCTATGGCGGTAGATTGGGCACTGTACGAGGAGGACGTCATCCGTCTGTATGTGAACGAGAATAAAACCGTCAATGAAACCCTCGAATGCCTCCATGAAAATTACGGCGTCAAAGTCAGGCAAGTCGATCATGTTCGCGGCCGCAAGGCTATCTAGAAGCTTTTGGGAACTGACATCCAAACAGCCCTAAGCAATTCAAGTCGAAGTTTGGAGGCCTGAAAAATTTACGCGCCAATGAATGGAAGGTGGTAATCAAGGAAATTCGGAAACGAAAAGCAGAAGGTAAAGGATCCTACGTCTACCTCAATGGCCGAAAGCTAGATCCGGGACGCGTCATCAGAGAGATGCGGCGGTATTCTGGGGACTGTAACACTGAGGAGCTGGTTGAGAAAGACACATCCATAGGTTTGCCTCCATCTATTTACAAATTCAATCTCGATCCCAAAACGTTGCTCATAATGCCCTAGACATAGCTATCGACTCGCATACTCAAAATCGCATTGAAATTCGTACTCCGTCTCCATCGAAAATTCAATCGCCGATGATCAACGGTTCTCTTGCCCGACATATACTACCGGAAGAATTGAGTATCCAACAAAGCCACACCGTAGGACCTCAAATGGAGTTCACAGACGGCCCACTCTTTCTTGATCCTGGGCTTGACCTCGATGCTATGGATTTCGATATCAATACTGCTGGAGTGGATGATCAAGCTTTTCGCTTCAGTATTACCGAACTTCCATGTACAATACTAGACATGGGTGATGTGCCCCCAAGTCACCCTCAGCAGAGTTTGCCCTTCCATTGCCGATACCCTTTCAATCCTAGAGATTCCACATTTCTCGTCTCTTCGCCAACATTTCGCAGTGCTATTGACTGGCAGGACGCATCTTTATCTTCCTTCTATTACTCGCCAGGTAGGCGTCCGTTTCTCAAAGATAAGCACTCAGCTGACTCTCTCGCAATATAGAAGTCTTCACCTTCATCCCTAACATTGAAGCTGCCAATAGCTTTCTTCTTGATCGCGAAATTTGTCTTCCGGAACTTGTTCAAAGCCAATCAAGAAAGTCACCGGGGATGCGTCGGTGGCTTTCATGGCATTTAATTGCCGTTGATCCGAAGCTGGCGGCCCTAAAGCCTGCTGCATACTTCATTGAACGGGTCCTTTGGGCTTTACGTCCAGGCCGAGAAGATCCCGATGGAGATTTTGACACTTTCAGCCAGCAATCGCTTCATCAGATATTCTCAATCATCGCATACCTTGCCTCCAACAATATGCTAAGGCAGGATCAAATGCGGCGATTCCTTGAATGGGTCCTTCGCAGTGGACTTGAAAATCAGCTTTCATTCATTATGCATGCTAGTTCAACTAGTCTGCGCGCCTGTATGGAAGCAGTACTTGAAGAAGTCATGAAGCTGTCGAGAACATTTCCTTCAGGAGTTCAGCACATTCTTAATCTATTCATTTCTGTGGATAACCTAGACTTGCTCAATCGCTTGGGAGGGAAGCTACTTCACTCTGCTGCACGGAATTCTAATTTGGACGCGGCCAAGCTGCTGGTGGCCTATGGCGCCGATGTCAACTTTGTAAGGCCATTATCTAGGGCTCCTAGCAAATTAGGGACTCCTCTGTGTGAGGCCATCCTGTGTGATGCCATCATGTGTGCAAACATCCCAATGGTGCAATACCTAATTGGCGCCGGTTCTGATATCAATAAACAGTTCGGCGCCAAGTCTTCTCAGAAGGTGGAGACCGCGTTGACTATTGCAATTGGACACGGAAGTTTCAATGCGGCAAAAATCTTGTTGGATAGCGGTGCAGAAGTCAACATGGATCTTAAAATTGAAGGTCACAACGTTTTGGAGTTTACAAAAGCGAAGCTACCGAAAATTTATCCCATGCTCCTGGAAAGATTGGGCCCCGATCATACACCGCAGGTCTATCAAATGATCGATGCTGCAGAGAAAGGCAATCGCGCACTGTCGCGATTTCTTCTCAAATACAATATTGTTCAGGAGGAAATTCTAGAGCACGCCCTGTGCCATGCTATCAGAATGCAAAACGTGGGAGCCGTCAGAACACTACTGCACCGAGGAATTGATCCTGATGCTCGACGATCCCGGCTTGTTCACAACGCCACCACGGGTCCGAATGTTCTTGAAGATAACTTGCCGATCTTTTTGGCAGCCGCCTGCTCCGATGAAGCGATATCCGACGATCTTATGTATCTTCTCTGGAAAGCCGGCGCAAATTTAAACGACGATGTTCTGACGAGAATGTGCCGCCTAGCAGCTGTCGAGGATCAACCTGAACGGTTATATGTTTTGGCGGACCTAGGCTTAAACCCAGCATTACTTGGCCCGTCTGTGCTAGAGTATATTGCGCCAGATGGTAGCATTTATACCTCTAGCTATTTCCTTGATAAGGGCACGCCAATCAACCTCTATAGACTGCGCGGCTTAAATAGTCTGCAAGCAGCGGCAAAAAATGGCCAACTTTTACTTACGCAATATCTCCTTGACCGAGGAGCAGATATCAATCTACTCCCAAGGGATGATCGGGGGCTAACAGCTCTCCAAGCCGCAACTTTAGGAGGCTTTGCCGAAATTATAGAATATCTCATCGATGCGGGGGCGGACGTCAAAGCACCTCCTGCTAAGAAAGGTGGAGTTACTGTGCTTGAGGCTGCAGCTGGAGCCGCCTCCGGTTACCATGATTGTTGGGAGGACCCGGGCTCGGATCAAGAAAGGAAACTCGTGTCGATCTTCAAGAATTTACTTGCTCTGGGGGCTCCTGTTAATCGTACCGATGGGTCAAGCAGCAATGTTCTTCATCAGTTGATCAGGAGCTCGCGCAATGAGTGTCTCAAGCTGGCAATACAAGCAGGAGCGCATATCGAGGCTCGAGAGGCATTCCAGGGGATGATGACCCCACTTCAGGTTGCTGCAGAAGCAAATATCGAAGCGATCCAGCTTCTGCTTGATCACGGTGCCGAAATTAACGCTCCCCCAGAGGATGAATTTGGCCGAACGGCTCTGCAGGCGGCCACTTCTGTTCAAAATCCAGACCGCAGGAAAGTTGAGTTTCTCCTTTCCCGTGGTGCAGACGTCAACGCAGGACCTGCAAGAAAAGGTGGAGTCACAGCTCTGCAAGGCGCTGCAATTAGTGGAGACATACCGATCACCAGAATGCTTCTCAATTACGGAGCCGATGTCAATGCGGCACCGGCCCTAGAGGAAGGGCGGACAGCGGTCGAGGGCGCAGCTGAGCACGGTAGACTGTATATGGTGCGGCTGCTGCTCTCTCTGGGTGCTAAGGCGGATCCGGTCGTGCGGTTCTCGAGGGCAATCAAGCTGGCCGAGGAAAATCGCCATTTCGCCCTTGCAGATTTGCTACGTGAGCATAAGAACGTTTCCCATTTGCTCCTCGCAGAACCGGACAGTTCGTTAATTGGATTATCTACTCAGACGTTGCCGCCTCAGGGAATGGCCTTCCCTGGTGCTGGGTTCTAATTTTCCTCTCTGGCTAAGAGGTTCAATCCGGTGGTAACTCTTATTTGGCTCGTATTCAACGCATCTCAGCCCCTTAACCAGTGAGCCTTTTCACCCTGAAGCCGTCGTTTCATCGAGGGAGGGAGTCTCGAGCAGCAGCAGCTTTGTTGAAGGTGCACTCAACTCCTTTACCTCCTGCGAAGAGATAGCCAAGGTTTGGCGGACCACGTAGGTGCCGGTCATCTCACCATAGAAGGAATAGAAAAAGGAATCTCACCCATGGAAACGCCAGAAGAAGCAGAAGAGGCAGGGAATTTCATCCATCCAAAGAGCGTCTCCAATCGCGCCTGGTCTAACATAATCTTTCCGTGGCATGAGAGGGACGCTTAGACTGCTACGACAGAGGATTCCCCATCCCTAGAATAAGTACCATAGATCGAGCAAGGAGATCACAGTGCATATGAGCATAGTTGGATGGCTTGATCACCGGTGTGGCTGAAAAGTGAGGTTCGTAGACTGAATTCCCCTTTTTCCATGTCAGTGTTGATTCCAGATACTGATGTACAAATTTGTAGAGGTGGACTCCTTCTTATCTGGCATCATCCTTTTTCTCTCTAAGATCTCAAGATACAAGTTGTGGTCGTGACCTTTCATAGATTAGCAGGAAACGGGAAGTATACCATTTCGTAAATGTCGTAAGATGTGCTCGAATAGTTATCTATTTGCATTGAAACGATTCATGGTCTTGTATATTGTCCCAAAACTTGGTGAGTAATGATGAGAAAAGGAGGCTTTCACTGCAAACGTTTCGTCAGTAGTGACAAAGCGATGATCTTTAATCTGGAGAGTAGAACTGCAGCTGGAACCGGCTAATCAGTCCATTTTGGGAATGATGCGCTGCATAATGGAATTCCTTTTGTGTCATTCCGGGAAAAGACTTAAGTCACACTGGAAAAGAATCTTAGTAGAGAAAGTACGTTATTCATTCAAGATGGAGCAGCTGCTCAGCGAAGCTTTACAATCACATCTGCTAACTCATTTCGAACGGTCTCATCCCCATCAGAGATTCTGTCATATAATTCTATATTTGCTTCTTCTTCACCCATCTCTTGCATATCCAAATTACTAGCAAATCTACAACCGGGTATAACCTGTCTCCGGCAGTTCTCCCTTTCCACATCTACAAAAAAATAACACGCCAAAATTCTCCAACAAAAAACGACCGCTATTCCCTCTAGCAACAAATATGTGATAAATATCCTCAGGCTAATTCCAAACCTCAAATACACTTCACAAACACTGGATTGCGTGTGAAAAATAATAAATACTTTAACGGGAATACTCAGAGCAATCAGCGATCATTAAAGTCTTCGAAGTAGAATGCGTAACCGAGCCAAGCTCTATGCAATCCTTCCTGGAGTGTGCTATAAAGCAAAAGGCGGCAGGGAGTTAAACGCATTAGGCGGGACACTACCAAAAGAAACATGGAGGCTGACCTCAAAAGCAGGTATGAGCCTGCCAAAGCCATGAGACTTTCAGCGAGCAATTAAGCTTCCTCCCACAGGTGGACAGGCAGCAGCTCAAGCCTTGTGTGCCTACTTGTCCCTTGCTATCTGCTGGGATAAATGTCTGAAAAGGAACCCCTCACTCATCCTTCTGTTTGCTAGTCCCAGCGCGGGAGTAGTTGTGGTCGGGCGTTCAAGGCGAGGATGATAGGGGATTAGATGCATGGGTGATTCACTACAAAAGAAATTGGAGTGTCGGAAGGAGACGTGTGGCGTAACGTCCTTACTGGAAACAATTGATATATCATACATGTTCAATGACGTCTTGGCATCATTGTCTCATACAGTTTCCCGATTCCCTTGTAGCCACAAAATAACGCCCCTCCCATGCAATTGCCTGTTTCTCCTTCCCCAGACGGTCTATCGCTCTGCTGAGTGCATCTATCATCCCATCGTACATTATATCATGGTCTCGGAATGTACCGGTGTGATTTTGGAAGTGCTGCAGTTGATGGAGATCCTTCTAAGGCCAATATTGTCAAGGAGATCCGCTATAAGTTGCCTCTTCGAGGCAGAGCTTTCGAACATCGCCCCTCGATCAAACGGGAGCTCTTTGCTTTAGGATCTGCTATTTACGAGATAATGGCTTGGGAAATGCCATTTGAGGACCTCGAAACTGACCATGTTGAGAAGAAGTATGCCGCAGAGGAGTTTCCTGATGTGACGCGGATTTTAGCAGGAGATATTATTCGCGACTGCTGGGCTGAGAAATTCGATACGTCAAGAGATGTCGAAGAGGCCATAAGGAAGCTCCAGCAGAAGCTCGCATCTGATTTAAGTAAAGACACCTCTTTTTATATAGTTTTTCCAGTATCCAAGCATCAACATAGCTAATTGCCATCTTTGCAGATTCCGAACTTCTTACCGTTTATCGATCGTTACTTCCGTATTTTGGATTATCTTTGGGTGTGCTTCTGGTTATGCTTGTAATCGGAAGGAAGGGTATTAACCTGTCCAAAGCGGTGGCTCACTAAGAAAGGGCTCGATATATCTACCGATATCGACGGTAACTGGATTTCAATCATCGCTACAGTCTCCCCTTTTCGCTGCATACCGGGCACATAGACAGCGATAAGGACGACGAGGAAATTGAGCGCCGATTTCGAAGCGGCCAATTTCCGGTCGATCCGCAACTATGTAGTGCAATTACGAGCAAATGCTGGAGACAAGAGTACGGCTCTACTCAGGAGGTTGTTGACGACATCGCGGTTGTTCGGAAAACAATAGCCATGACTGGTGCTGTTGGAAAGGCTGAGTCACGAATGAAATGAAGGAGGACAACATATCGATGAGGGTGTCTTCAAGATGTTTGTGATTCGAAGACAGACTATGTTTGACGAATAGATTTGCATACAAGGACGGTAATTCATATATCTAGTAGTCTCTCGACCGAAATTGTTTGCACTTCATGTATTGTTCGTAATAAGAGCTCTCGAAGACCGCTGCGGTCGTTGGGCGTCCCCGGGTCCCAAAAGACCACTAAGATGGGAAAGCCTGGCAGCTCCTTGGAGCCCTCTCCAATCCTCTTCGCTCAGCCAAGCATCGAGCGTCCATTGACACCGTCGCCTCACTACCTCCAATCTCCCGGCCTCGTACGCATATGCAGCATGATTCTGCTGCCAAACCGCCGCGACGTTCCTCCGGTGCAGAACTCTATTGCATAATGTCGTGATATTCTTGCGATAGGCTCGGCGCAATTGACGTGAACGCGAGAGTTAAGCAAAGCCTTGGCTCACAACTAGTCATTTATCCCGCAGAGACGAAAAGCCATAGACAGGGGCTACATATACCAACAAAGTCATCATGTCCGTGAGGCAATAAATGGGGTCAGGCACAAAGTCTAGGTGGTGGGCTGGTAAGGCGAAGCGAGGCGGTATGGCCGGTTAACCGCGCGACCCCTCGAAAATCGCGCGACCCCAATAACCCGCCGCGACGCCCACCACCACCCGAATTTTATTATTTAAAAGTAATTAAATTATATTCCCAGGTGCCCTCGAGCTAATTCTTGACATGTAGTCCACCCGTAGCCGGATTATGCCCGTATAAAGCGATTCTCTTATATATCCTAACGCTATACCTAAAAGTATAATTATTAATATTATATTAATCTTAAATTAAAAGTATTAATATTACGTAAATTAATTCTTTTATCTTATTTTATTTTATTTTTATTATTATTTTAAAATTAAATATAATTTATTTTTTAAAGAATAAGAGTTTTTATTAATTTAAATTAATAATAATTATTTTTTTATATTATTTAATTTAATAATATTTTATATAAAATAATTAAAAAAAGTTTATATAATTATATATGTTTAAGTTATAATTTATTAAAGATAACGAGTAATAATTAATTAAAATTAATTATAAAATTAAGATTAATTTATTATAATAAATCTTAAAATTATTTTTATTTTTTAAGTTTAGTTTAAATAACTTAACTAGTTTAATCTAATCTAGTTTAAGTCTCTTAATAATAATAATTCGCTTGATTATAGCTTTAATAAATCTAAAGTTTTTAACTTTAATTTAAGTTAAAGTAATGTCTTTTTTTTAATCTTTATGTTATCTCGTATAAAGAAATTTATTATTTAAAAAATTAAATTATTTAAAAAAAAAAAAAACTAAATTAATATTAATTATATCTTTAAGAAAAAAAATAAAGTTTAAATAATAATAAAATTTAATAAAAAAAACTAAAGAAAAAACTAAAGAAAGAATTAAAGAAAAAACCTACTTCTTATGTGGGGGCGGTTTCCCGGCGGGGGACTAGAAACGCAGTAAGCTGATTGGCGTATACGCTACTGACTAAGGCATTTTCTGGTCGGGGACTTTTTGGTCGGGGACTAGTTTTCTTTAACCCCTATAAACGAGTGTTTACTGGGCCACACTCTCTGTCCAATCATGTTATCGTATAATCCAATCCACCGGGTAGTCGTTTGCCATGTTTGCAGGTCCTATATTATTCCTGGGCGCAGTAGCCGGGAGCGGCACCTGCGAGCTAAGCCTTACCGACTCTTGGGCGACGTTCTCAGCACGATAGTCCAGCTCTTAAGCAGCTATGACTTAAGGAGCATTGGAGAGCTCAAGCAACATAAACCTCGGCCTAAGGATCAATGTCAGCCAATCGAATATTTGGCTAGCTATAACGGCTTTCATTGCCCGCAGCAAGACTATATGTATTACACCCGCCACTTGCCCAAAATAAAGAAGCATATGGCGTCTGCCCATAAGATAAAAGCAAAAAAACATGAGATAAGCCCTCCGTGAAAAGAATATAAGCTATAGACGTACTTTATAGCCGGGGACTTAATTAATTACTTCGTAATAACAGACGATAAAGAGAAGGGTGGGGTGCCTGAGTAAGCCAGTGATTCTGCTCTATTGATATAACCTGAGAAAAAATTATTTAAGAAGTTGGAGAAGGATTACAAGAATATAAAATATAATCTTGACGAGTAAGTAACTATAGTCCAGGATATTGGAGATTCAAGGTCGGAAAGGATGCCATGGCTTTATAACGTGATAAGATTCTTATCCCACCTGACTTCGCTAAAGGACAAGAAGATCTGGAGCTCGTATAAGCTACCATCAAAGAAAGAGCTTAATGCTGGTGATAAGAATGCTGAGGATCCTGATCTCGTCCGGATTTTAGTTATAGCTAAGACTGTCTTAAGAGACGCATATAAGCTATATAGCGATACCTCGCCAGACCAAAAAATAATCCAGCAGCGGGCTAATATCTTAAACGAATTCTATGCTGGGGCTTCAGGTAAAGCAGATGGGTTCCGGTATTTCAAGAATACATCGACTCTGGTCACGTACTTTACTACTATGAAGTAGCTATTGATATACTACTACCGGGTGGTATATAACGAGGACGGCCACTTCACCCGGACTCAAGCTCAACTAGGTGACCAGCTACTGCCCGGAGATATCATCCAGCCAACTGCCCAGCAGACCCAGGCCATGGATAAGATCATGAAAGCCTTAGATCTTGAAGATGGGGAAGAGGCTGAGCTGGCTCTCAAGCATGCCATTCGTCGACTTTACCTGGCCTTGATCTGCCACACTGTCGGGAGCGTGCCGTTCAAATCTCCCGTCTTGAGTTTCTGCGCCATGTTGAGCAGGAAAGTCCGTGGGAAAGGCCGAGGATTATGGGAAGAGCCGGGGAATTTTAATAGTTATTTGTTAGCTTTGACTTGGACTACCCAGCTAGTGCTTTTTGACTACGCTTGTTTTTAAGAGCAGGACGACGAGGACTAAATCCCTATCTTCCTCGCCAAGATTTGCAAGAAGTTCTTCTAGTAGCTGGCCGAGACGTCGTTTGGGTATATTCTATAGTGGAGACTATATTTATTCAAGGTTGGAAAGACGGCAATTATAAAATACCAAGCTCGATAATACTTGGACGGGCAGATAATTAAATATCGTAAGATAGAATTATAGATATCGCAGATCTCTGACTTAATAATTTCTAAATATCAATAAGCCCATGGCCTACTTTACGACAAGTTACTATTCCAAGCAAAGGACCTGATTCTAATGGAATTATAAAGACTAAAAGATGATCTAGATCTAGAAGATTTTGGAGACTCCTGGCTCTCTTATCCTAGTAATTCCGAGTTCTTGGAGAATATTAAGCTAGCTTTCTTTTGGCGGATCCAGAATAATATTAAACTCTAAGTTATATTCTTGACTAAGGCTGCCGATAAAAATATAGTCTTATATCTTAATAATATAATAATCTATAAGATATATATATAGGACTTTCTAAAATATATATTAATATTATATTATATTTTATTTGGTCTATTACTATAAGAATTAAAATTATTATTAATAATATAATAAAATAATATTTAATAATATTATTTATTAATCTAGAAAAAATTAATTATAATTTATATATAATATTATAAGGACTAATAATAATCTAGTATATATAAAAATAATATTTATTTTTTATTAAAGATAATTAGGGATTTATTACTTATATATATTATATATATTTTATCTTTAAGATAATTATTCCTTTAATAATAGACTCTAGATATTTTTATCTCTTTATATCTCTAGACAAAATTAGACGAGATAATATAGGCTAATAAAATACTTTTGATTTATTTATATAAAGTATATACTTGGGCCAAGATTCTATACCTATATATTTTTAACTAGTGATAATTTATAATATTAATTATTAAAAAAAAATTTTTTATTAAAAAATAAATAAATTTTAATCTTAAGAATAATATAAAAAAGAATATTAAAAATAAACTAGATTTTATTGTCTTGATTAAATTAAATAATTATATATATTATATATTTAATTATATATATATTAGAATAATAATATTTATTATAAATATTTTATTATATTAAAATTATTAAGTATTTAAAAATTAATATATATTTTTTTAGTTTGACTATATTTTATAAAAAAAAAAATCACGGGATATTTTAAAAATATTCTCTTTATAAATATTAAATATTTTTAAGTATAATTAAATATATAAAAAAGATATATACTTTAAGATTAATTTATTAGTCATTACTCGAAGACTATATAATATATTGGACTTATAATTCCGGGTTCCTGATTAGTGAAGTAATATATTTATTATTATAAGGCCTTAGCCAGTCAAGTAAATAATTCTGGTAATAAAAACCGGCTTCGGTAAGACTTTAATTATTATGATTAAGACTATAATTATAAATACTAGGACTATAATCCTGATTCTATTAATAATTATTTTATAAAATAATATATTAAAACACTTTTATAAAATAAACATCCGGCCCCTGATCTAGTTTATTAATTATAAATAATTAATATTATTAATTATTATATCGACTAAAGTTATATATATTTAGGACTTTTTTAAATATTATTATATTTTAGTTAATAAGTAAAAGCTAGACTATATTATAATTAATAAGAATTATCTTATTATTATAACCAGTAATTATAGGCCGTGTATGGCCTAACTAGACTAGTTTATAAAATAAATTAAAATATAAATAATCTAGTTAATAATAATTCTTTTTCCTATAATATAAGAAATATTTATTGAGTATAATAAACTAGTTAGGTCCAGGATTATCCGGGAATTAATTAATCGGCCAAATATCAAGTATATAATTAACTTTAAGACCGGACCCGGGTCCTTGATTAAGAGAACTATTAATCTAGTATAGATATATTGGCCTAAGCAAGAGATCTTTAATTATTCCCGGGACAAGATTATTATTTATTATTGGACGCGAGAGAAAATAATCTAGTTTATAGATATTTTTAAATATTCTTTATATATATTAAAGTTAGGAATCAAGAAGAAAAAGATTATAATTATTTTAGGATAACTTGGGAATAAAGATTAGTCGATTATTATAGTTATATTTACTCTCGGGATTAGATTTAATTATTTTTATATATAATAAATAATTTATATAGATATATTAAGTAAAATAATTATCTTCTTTTAGGAATCTAGTAAAATTAGTTAAGACGATGAAAAGACTTCTTTTATTATCCTCTTATATTCCGGGTAAAAGCCGTAAGTAAATAAGTCCCTCTCTCCCGACCAGGAGGCCATGTAGCTATATTTAATCCAGTAATACTACTCTCGAGGCGTCCTTAGCCAGTTTTTAGATAATTAGCCGAATTGGCGATGGTGTATAGCGGGCAAAGAAGTATGCCAGGTCTGTCGAGAGCCTTATACTAAAGCCCGGCCTCTTGACTTAAAATTTAAACTGGTAGCTCAGGGAGGAATGGAGTTTATTGGTCCAGACGAAGTATTATGTCAAGACCATGTCCGAGATTAGGTACTCGATAGCTATAAAAGGGATCTTGAAGTTATACTGGATAGTTATCTTTATTGTCGTCTTCTTAGTCATAAGTTTAATCATGTCCCGGGAACTTATTCTTGATAATTTTACTAGATTTATGCGAAGAATAAGATATACCAGACGTATAAGAGAAAGGAAAAGAAGTAGATTTAGTGATATATAGCCTATTGGAATTATTATTAGTCGTAAGATATTTGCCGGATAGTTGATCTAGAGTATAAGAAGATAAAATATTGATTTCCTGATATAATTATATTATTTTATTACGGGATATATAAACGAGCGAGTAATAATAATTAATTATAAAAGTACTTCCAGTAGATTTTTTATATAAATCTGGAATATATATTCTGGCTAAGGGAGGTTATATTACTTAAGGGAAATAAATATATCCGGATTAATTATATAATAATTCTTATTTTAATAAAATTAAAATAATAATTATAATTAAATAATTATAGTTTTATTATATATCGCTTAAAGAAGGACGCTACGGGGATTATTTTATATTTTAATTAAATAATATTTTATAAAAATATAGTATACGGGAATTCTTAATTATAACTATAGCTTTAATATAAGAATAATATATTAGTTTAGGATATTTTATTATATATTATAAAATATAAAGGCTAGAATATAGCGGCTAGAATATAGTGACTAGAATATAATAACTAGTTTATATCACGTGATTAAAATCTTTTTTACTTTAATTATTAATTATTAATTATTAATATTTAATAAAAAAGAGGAATTAAAAAAAAAAAAAAAAGAAGAAAAAAAAAAATTAAAAAAGATTAATAATAATTAATAAAGAAAAAAATTTAAAATAAAATAAAAAAAAAAAATTAAAGTTATTAAAAAAAAAAATTAATATTTTTATTAAATAAATAAAAAGTTTATAAAAAAAAAAATAAAAAAAAAAATTTTAAAGAATAAAAATATATAAATAAAAAAAAAATAATAAATAAAAGAAAAAAAAAATATAAAATAATAAGTTAAAAAAAAAGATATATATAAAATAAAATAAAATAAAAGTAAAAAAATATATATATATAAAATAATAAATAAAAAAAAAATAAGTAAAAAAATAATAAATAAAAAAAAATAATAAGTTAAAAAAATAATAAATAAAAAAAATAATAAATAAAAAAATAAAAAATAAAAAAAAAAAATTAAGATTTAAGAAAGGGGTAAAAAATAAAAATAAAATAAATAATATAATTAAATAAGATAAATAAAGAATAAATATAAAAAAAAAAAAAAAAAAAAAAAAAAATAATAAAAAAATTTTAAAAAAA
>Ga0302221_10001523_pt1 | contig 14885 bp, 2 predicted proteins | sample II_Palsa_E2_1_FD_193517 | JGI IMG/M metagenome (GOLD analysis project Ga0302221, IMG submission 193517) | Peat permafrost microbial communities from Stordalen Mire near Abisko, Sweden - II_Palsa_E2_1 | ecosystem: Environmental > Terrestrial > Soil > Palsa > Peat permafrost | place: Sweden... | reverse complement strand
TTACTAACTTTAAAAGTATAAAGGTCGCAACACGAATTATATGCTTAAGATATAATAAATCTGCTATAATAAGTAGTAGGCACGAGAGCACTAGGCTTAGCTAGGCTCTTATTTAGGTATTCTCTATCGTAAAGGATAATTCGGCGCTTAAGTTATCCGTTTATCTTAAGGGGGTACTAACCGTTATATCCTCCGCAGCTACATCGGTGCCGTGCCCATTAATAGTAGCTAGTGTGTCGACCGCTGCGTCCTCTAAAGCCGCATCGGTGCTATGCTTATCGATAATAGCTAGTGTGTCGACCGTTGCGTCCTTTATAGCTATATCGGTACTATGCTTATTAATAGTAGCTAGTGTGTTAACTGCTATGTCCTTTGCAGTCGCATTATCTATATTAGCGCTAAACTCATCGATAGCAGCTAGCTTTTTAACAAGCTTATTTGTGGACTTAGACTTCCGTTTCCTCTTATAAGGACTTATTAAGCCCTTTAGATTATCAAATTGTCGTTTTTAGGTAAAGGATTTAAGGCGATTCGACTTGCGTACGTATATAAATATAAAGTCTTTTGATTTCAAGTCTCTCTTTATTCTAGCGTTAAGTCGGATTTTATTAATAGTAATAAGGTTAGCGATAAAGTAAAGCATAAGTCTAATTAACTACTTACTAATTCTAGAAACATAAGCAATTCTATTATTAAGTAGCTTATTATTCTTATTGCTTAATTTATAAGGCATTAGCACTTCGCTAATCACTCGGTATAGCAAGTTTTAAATAACCTCTTCTATAATATAATAATTCTTTAAGTATTACATTTTCTATAAAGCGCTATAAATAATATCCGGATATCCCTTCGAGAAGTTTCTATACGCTAAGTAAATTTAGGTTAGTAGTATTTACCAAATTTACTAGTTAATACTACTAAGCCGAAAATAGAAGGAGGGGTTACTTCACGGGATTATAAGCTTTATTTAGCGGGAAAGGGGGAATCTTTAACATTATTTACCCTTTTTATTATATCTAATATCTAGCTAAGGACTACTAAGCTATCTTGCTACTATAAGATGCACTATATTACACGAATTACTAAGAGTTTTTTATTAGCCTCCTCTTAGTCGTTTAAAGTTATTAGTCTAGTCTTTAATTAGGATTGCGACACGTGACTGCCTTACTAAACATGCAAATTTCGTTTTAATATTGCAATGTCGCAATATTGTTTTTTACGCTTTTCTAACAATAACCTCTATTACAAATTACTTTATAGTGCTTTGCTTAGCAACTCGACGCTTCTATTAACCGAGCGCACCTTATTACTAGCTAACTATATAACAAAAGTTTAAAGTCTTTAATAAGTTAGCAGTTTACAAACAAAGTTTGCAATATTAAGTTACTATTACTATTACTATTAACACTAAACCTCTTTAAGATATAAACTTTTTTTATTGCACACAAATCGTATATAGTATAGTGCTAGTTACTATATTATACTCCCTATAGTGCTATACAAATAATTATATTATCTTTATATAATTATATATAAGGGTTAAGTTAAGATAATATAAGCTTATAGCACGCTTAAGTAGTAGTTATGTCCATGTCGCTAATTACAATTTTAAAGCAAGCGAAGAATCTAGAGTTATATTAAAGTAATATTATATTAATTTAATTGTCCTTAACTCTCGCTAAGCAGCTAAAGCCTTTTAAACGTGCCCGGCTGCAACGGCATATATATTATACCTCTTATAGCGTATATTGTCGTGCAATTTGCGCTAAAGGGAAGCCGAAGCCTTTATTAATAAGTCGACTTTACTATTATAAGGCGCCTTAGTCGTCTTCTAAGGACTTCGGCTTAATCCGAGGCAAATTACGCACTATATATAATATATTAACGCTAGTATAGCCTACTACTTAGCTATAAGGGATACTTTTATATAAATGGAATAAGAAGCTAGAGGAAGCTTATAAACTTATTTAATAATATCCATTTCCTTATAAAATAGAAACAAGATTTAAAAGCTTGCAAGACTTAAAGGATCGAGAACGATAATATGTAAGCTTTAGCACGCTTTAAAGAAATACCGCTTCTTTTTAGATACCGTCAATCGCTACTTGCAATAGCTTATAGGCATTACACGCATTAGTTATAATTATTATCAAGTTTAAGAGCATTTAATATAAGGAGCGCTATATGCTATTACTAGTAAAAGGATTCCTAATCGGGAGACTAATAATGCAAGCCTTTATTTAACCGATCTCTAAGGAATTAAAGCCTCCGAGCTAAAAGTATCTTATAAAGGGTTTATATAACTCTATTAGTAGGGTAGATCTTGGAGTTTGTCGCAGCTGCGCTATTAAACCCTCTGTTTAAGTATAAGAGGGCAGTAATCCCCCCTTTAAATTACTTTTCTCTTAGCTTCTTTTCTATTTTTTCAAATATTTTTATAATTTCATATTATTGCAAAGATAGCATTTATAAAATCCGACTTAGTAAGATGCTACGACAATAGACGCGCACTTTAAGTTAATATTAGTTTAAAAAGGACTTAAAAGACGTATAATAATTTAACTATAGCCTTTAAGTTAAGGAAGAGGCGAGTATGCCCTTAAAAGGGTTCTCGAGGTAAGAAGTCTAAATGCAATATTATAAAGCCTTGCTAATTATAAAATAGACCGGCCAATTATAATTAATAATAAAGTAAATTCGCTAAAACGGATAGCTTCTACTTAAGGACTAATTAACAAGAAGAACCGAATTAAAAAAAGAGCCCGAAAAATGAGAAAATTACTTTAAACTATCCGCGAACCCGTAAATAACTTTAGCCGATTAAAGGAGCTTGTGCAATCAAGTAAAAAGATTGTCGTTATTAGCGGGGCCGGCATCTTTGTTAATGCAAGCTATAAGTTAAAGCTTGTTTATAAGTTCCTTCGTCGATACTAATTTACTTAGTTCTTACTTTTAAAGATATACAAAAATCCAAATAAACCTTATTCGACCGCTCTCTTTACTCCTCTTCCGAGGAGATAATTAGCTTTTACTTTATAGTTTATAATATATATAAACGCTTGCATTCGGATTTAACCGAGCTTTTACCTTTTTATAAGGTTATAAACGAGCTTACGCGAACTTGCCCTCATTTTCGGCATTATATACAAAATATTAATTGCGTCGAGCGCCTATTACTTAATCTTAACGCTAAGATAATACGCCTTTATAATCGAGTTAATTAAGCTTGATATAAGATATACAACTAAGTTTATAACTATAAGCCGCATCTATTCTAAGGTTCCGATTTGCTATACTATTAAAGGTACTTGCAAAGAAGCTAAGCCCGGATATTAAAAGGCAAGCGATTATTAAATATTAGCAAGCTAAAACCTAACGTGCTTTTATATAATAAGCTTTACCTAAATAACAAAGAGATTCTAGAAACTACTAAGCATAATTTAAGAATATACCCGGAGCTAGTATTAATTGTTAGTATAAAGCTAAGGATTTTTAAAGCTCGGTCGATAGCTACAAACTTTTGCCATGCTACCCGGAGCGTAAATAAAGCAAGTTTTTAGATTAGTAAAGAAGAGCTAATATAAAGTGCAAAGTCCTTATATAATTATATCCTTATAAGAGATTGCAATAAAGTTGTTCCCTTAAATATTTTCAAATTGTCTAATTAATGCACGTTTATATTATTATAAGCTATTCTTAACTTTACTATCGTATATAAGCCATCTTCGAGGAACTTAAACGCAATTTAAAGCAAATATTATATGCAAAAGCTATTACTATAATTTAAGCATTTAAATAAAAGTTATAAGTATGTAATATAACCTCCTCTCTCTTAGCTTCCTTTACTTTAAGCGTATTCGCATAAGCTAACCGGATTATATTAGTCATCTTACAATTAGCGCAAATTACGCTTAATTAGCATCTTTCTTATTTAATTACAAAATTACTTACTAAAGATTAAAGTATATATAAGACGCTAGCCTTAAACTTTTACATTAATTAATTCTTGCGTAAAAGTATTAGTAACGTTTAAAGCCCCAAATTTCTAGCGTTAACGACCTCTTATTAATTTGCTAGATTTCTTAAGCTAGTTAAGCTTGTAATATCGAACAAATATAATATATTAAAAGACTTATATGCTAAGATTAGTTATATATGCTATAAAACCGGTTAAAAGTAGCTTATAAATCGACTTTATGCATTTTTCTAGTTAAGTGTCCCCTTATCGTATCGGTTTATATCTTAATCGAGCAGCTTATATATTATCTTAATAGCCGCGTCTTATAGCTTAATTTCGTCGACCTCTTATAAGAGACTTATTACTTAAGTCCTAGTAAGGCTATAATCTCGGGCGTTAAGCAATTGCTTAATATATCTTAAATAAGCTATAATATTAATCTTTAATGCAAGAGGATAATATTATTATAATCCTCGGCTAAGGGTAACTCCTTATATAAGCTTTTAAAGAAAGCTCTTACTACTATAAGTTGCGCTTAAAGGAGCCGAGTAAATCCCTTCCTTTATTAGATAAGGGCAATAATATTCTTAGTCTTATTTTCCTTGTCCTAATCTTATAATACTATAAAAAATAAATATAATTTATTAATAGAGAGTGCCGATATAAAAAGAACTTGCAAAAAGACATATTAGCCCACGCAAACTTAATAAGGCTTAATTAAAGTAATATTAGCTTTTAATAATCTATTTTCCTCAAAGATTTTAACTTTGGCTTTATTTTATAAAGAAATTCCTATTTAAGCTATTATAAGTATAGCGCATAGTAAGCTTGCGATAATAAAGAGGATAATCGATAGTTGTAAAAAATTAAAAGGGGCAAAATATAAGAAGATTATAACAATTATAATAATAGTTAAAGCTATATAAGTGCTTAAAAACAATTTATACGCATAGCATCAAACGAATAGCAATAAAAATACGCCTAAGACAGCTATGCTAATAGCAGCTTAAAGTACATTTTTAGCATAAAAACCTTTAACTAGACTTAATTATAACTTATAATAAGACTTGCTATACTTAATACAAATATAAAAAGACGCGTACTAAAAAGAATCGGACTTAAAGCAACTATTAAGTAAATAGCACATTCGATTATAGCAATAATGCTAAGCTATTTGTAAATAAAATTCTTAAACTATTATAATATATAAACGCGCTTAAAGAACAAATTAAGTTTGCTACACATTAAAAGCAATATTAAATTAATTAAAATAGCTTTACTAAATTGTTTTATTAGCACTACTCGCCCCTTAGAAATAGCAAAGACTATAGCATTAATTGCTAGTATAAAAAGAAGGCTAATTAGATAAAGCAATATAGTAATGCTTATACTTTTAAAGTATTAGTAAAGTAAATAATTAAAGGCATATTTGCAAGCAAAGAATTTAAAGTAATAAAAGTTAATATAAAGAAGAGAATTGTTTTATAAGTAATATTATAAAAAGGCTAAGATTATAATCCCGAGGAGTGCACTTTTAAGGATAATTATAATAGCAATTATAATATCTATTTTGTTTTAGCTAAGACATATAATCCTTTAGCGTTTAAAGATATACTTATAAAGATATATATGCAAAGCCTTATAAAAATTTATTCTTAAAAGCAACATATCTATATACAAATACGTCTAATATTCCTATATTTATTTTAAGCAATTTTGCTTAATATAAAGCTAATAAAATTAAAAGAGATATTAAATTACCGAAGCTAGCTTTAACTAAATAATAATAAGAGCATTAAGATAACTGCTAACTAATTTGTATAATTGTCTCTTATTACTTTGTAAACCGTGTTAATAACCGCCTTGTCTTATAGCTCGTTTTTAACATGTTATCTCGACGCACGGATTATATTAATAATAACCTTTCCTAGCATAGCATATTATTTAAGCCTTTTATTACCTCTTTATACATATAAGATAACGGGTCGCTATACAAGATTAAAGGTAATAAAACTATTATATTAGAATTCTATTAATAAATTACAATATAGCACATAATTACTATTATAAAGATCCGGCTGTTATATAAGCATATAAAGTCGACCTTATAAGATTAAGAAGTTACTTTAAAGTATATAATATATGCAAACTATTATTTTAAATACTACACTTATACCACAAATATAAGAAATTAGCACTTATAATAAGCTTGCTAATAAAAGTCCTTAAAATAGTCGAAGACGAGATCTTTAAAGCGCATATAGCCGAGTTAATACTTTAATAAAAATAGGAATATTCTTGCTTTTAAGAGAAATGCTACCTAATTAACTATTATACATTTGATAAGATTGCCGACTTTTTTATAACAATCGATAATCTCGGGCTTAATCCTCTCGAATAGCTAAACAATGCTATAGCCGATTCGGGGACTTATAAATTTAAATATAATAACTTCTAGTATAATTAAAGATGCAAATTAAACCCCCTTAATAGCTTACCGCCTCCGGGTAATTACATCGGCAATACAAAGGCTATAAGTTTAACTATTTAATAACACCTTCCCCTTATAGCTAGCATACTACAAGATAGTTTTATATAAAAGCTTACTCTCTATTATATTAGTTGCTAAAGCAAGATTTTAGCTTAAATATATTAGCTAGTCAATTTAAGTTCTTTAATTTCAAGAAGATTATTAGCTATTTAACGTTATTAATGTCTTTCTTAAAATATAGCAAGCTATTTATACGCGAGATCTCAAATAAGTAAAGGTCTTATATAGCTTATAACATAAATCTAACGCTATAACTACTTAGTAAAAGCTTATTATACTTAGCCTTAAAAGCCTTGCATTTAAAAAGTAATAATATTAAAGGTTTAAACCCTTTATTAAATACCTTGTATATTGCAATTAGCTTACCTTAAATGCTAAGTTCTCAACTTTGTCATTTTATAAAGCCTATTCTCGTTTACTTAAGAGGACTTAAGATTAAAGGGGATAAGGAAGATTTAAATTTACCTTTAAAATGTAAGGAGGATATGGATTTTTAATAAGAAGCGTTTAAATTATATCCGGGAATATAAATTATATCAATTACATGTTTTTAGAATAACATAAAGCTAAAAGAATAAAGAGTTAATTCGGTCGGTCTAGTGTGAAGGGGTAGCAAGGCGTATAACCAAATGAATAAAGGGAGTGCAAATGGTGATGCATTTGTTAACTGAAGAACTAAGTATACAAGTGTCCTAAATCACTATATTTATGTTCCTTCGCTTAGGGCAAGTGAATGCGCACGTGACCCCACCACACTAGTTAAAGAATACACCTTTTTAGAAGCTTAGTATATGTTAGCCTTATTTTATACTACGCAAATACTAATTACTACTATTTATAAGGCATAAAGATTACAAATATTACATTTTTTATATAAGGATGTTATTAGTAGGCAATAAGGCAATATGAACAATTTAGTGGATTCTAAAGAGTATATTCAATATAGAACTAATCTTTGCCCCTCTAGCAAGTGCAAGTGAACATCCTTAAAGCTTATAGCTTATAAGGATGTAAGACGGGTCGAATATTCCTCTATTGCGGACTAAATGTTACTCTAGGAGTTTTAGTGCTTACAAGTTACTTGATCCTTAGCATTACTAGCCTTACGCGTATAGCCGACTTCCCGCATATTACAAGTATACCCCCCTTTAAGATCTTGTCCTTAAGATTATCTAATTAGAGTCTTCGAAATAAGTTTTATCAAAAAGGGTAATAATATAATATAAGCGCCGTGTAATTACTATAAATAGACGACGTGTAGCGTGCGATATAATTAGTCGAAACTCGTATAGCGTAAGCTACGCGAGTATGCGATTAGTTAATCTAAAAAACTAAAGAATAGTAAAAGAAACGGCCTAGCCTGTTACTTCCTTGCATATTTGTCGGGATACAGACTTCACCCCCCCTACTTCCACACACAGTTCACTTCAGTGCGGCCGTACAATATCCGTACGGCCCACAATCGGCCCGTCGGCATCCCACTTACAGGGACTGACAAAGCCCCTTTTTGGGCCCTACTTAGGGCCCTTACTTGCGCGCAAGCTAGATGCTTTATACCTTCCACTTACGGATAGTAAGTGGACTGTACACGAATCGTATAGGCCTAGCATGACTCGTACGGTTCGGCACTTGCATTGCTTTTATTGCTTTCACTTTATATGCTTATTATATATATGTAGCAAGCCCCTATTTAACAAGGGGCAAACAGAATTATACAATCGTTTTTAGGGGTACCTTTTTTATGCGCACTTTATTGTGAATAAACCTAGTTGCGATACTAACACTAATTAGTGGTTGATTCATTTGGTTAAATAAACTACAGAATAGCTAAAGATATAGACTAGAGGAGGCATTTTGCACGAATTGCAATAAGTTAGAAGAGAATCAGGTACAAAGCCGCTTTAGCCTAATTAAGGACTAATTTTGTATGCTTCGTACGAAGTATGCTAAAAGAAACCAAAGGCTCTTGATTTGAATCGAGTACAAAGTCGCTTTAGCTCGTGTAAAACTAAGAGGTATAGAAGGTTTCTAAGGAATTAGGAAGGAATCAAGTTTAAAGCCGCTTTAGCTTAATTTTTGACTAGTTCTGCGTCTACCACGCAAATCACTAATCGTACGATATACAAACTATCGAACGAAGACAATTTTCACTATGTTTCCATTCTTATCGGTATCGAATTATCCCCTAATCAAGGAAAATTAGGGCTAGACCTTTTATCCGAATAACCTAGATACTTGTATAAAAGGATTCTTAAACAGCCACATTGCCTTATCAATCCTACAATACGAGAATTGCAAATATACGGATTTTAATCTATAAGAGGAATACTAGGAGAGCATAAAAGGATAAACAATAAAGATGCTAGAAACGGCTAGTCGAATAGCTTTAAAGGAACTTCGTTTGTACTTAGTCATGCATAAAGTATAAGTTAAGAAGCAAGCGGGGCCTATCTCATTTGCCAAGGCGCTATATAAAGTTCTTATAGAGGAAACATAGCATATATAGTTAAAGGAGGAGATTTAAGAGGTATTACAATCGGGGAAGAGGTTTATTTCCAAGCTAAATCCAGAATTCGAGGGCAATTGTATAATAAATTATCGGGAAGAACTAGCTATATTTTTTGGAACTTAACTTATAGCCCGGCTTATAGATTAAAACGGCTAATTTACGGATTAAAATGGCCGTATGCCACTTATCCCTCAAGATAAACCTTACCCACTAATAGAACTATACCGACTAAGCCCTCTATTTTACCCCCCGCACACTTTACTAGGCCGGGGGCCAAAACTGCTATTTTTTAGCCCTTTACACTATTTACAAGGCTAAAGGCTACTATTGCCACCTTTAAGCATACGACTAGGACACAAATCACTATCCCTAGCTATACAATTCGGCTACGGATTACTACTAGAGCTACGCATTCCTCACCTTATAAATCAATTATTACCCTCGTTTTAGCAACCGAATTAGCCATATTTACTTTTAGACTTGATGAAGATATATATAAGTGATAATAAGAAGTATAGTAAAGAGGAGTATAACATTTTAGATATCAAGTTACAAGTCTTTTATAACTGCTATACAAAAGTCGGTTTGCTAAAAAGCCAATTCCATTTAGCATTTTCTATTATGCTTAAAGGCCGGGCTAATTTATACTACTACGACAAGATTGCCGGAAAGTTGTACAATTTTACTATAATAGTATAAATGACTAGAACTCACTTTAAGACGGAGGAACGCCGATAGAAATACCTAAGCGAATAAAGGGGGACTACACTTTACTAGATAATAGCAAAGCATATAGACAAGACCTTACCGGAATGCCTAAAGATGCTATTTGACACCTTATATACGGCTTAGCGAGGACTATCTGCCGAGTATCAAAACGAATATAACCTTAAGGACTAAGTTATTAATGCATATAGTAGCATTCTAGAATGCCGCTTAGCATTATTTAAACTAGCATTTACATTTGAGGGCTTATATATAAAGCTCCGATCTGCAGTTGGCCAATTTGTACGTGAAAAGGAACTTAACCAATTGGCATATTACTAAGGAGATAAGGACAATCCGAATAATCTATATAATTTACCATATAATTCGTATAAGCAATACGATCTTATATAGCACTAGACCGACCAAACTTACGTACGCAACTGTGGGAACTTCCGGGGAAGGAGGAACTACCGGGGCAAAGGACTTAAGAACCCTCTTCTACTAGGCCGATTTATAAATTATATAAACCGTATAAACTATACGCAAAAATGCTATATTTGCAAACGGCCCGGATGCTAGTTAATAGAATATACAAATGAGGAACGAAAGAAAGCATATAATCGATTTATAGCCGAAAATATAATAATAAAGAACAATTACTAGCAATTCCTTATAGAATTCGAAGGAACCAAAAGCAATAAGGATAATACCGGCCAGCAATAGACTATGTCTATAGAGCTAAACACTTCATTATATAAGCTAGAAGGATCCAAAAATGACACTTTACTAGAGGGATTTATTAGCGAGGCATTCTATACCAAACTCGGTAAAATCGATAAATTTAAGGCCATATCAGCTTTAAATAACTAAGCTTGCATGCATACAATTACTAAGGAAGACATATTTAGCTAGCTTATAGTAAAAACTTCAGTTTTTACATTTAAAGACTATTATGCTTCGGGTGTATTTTAAGGAATTATGCTAGATAGTAAAGCTTCTAGTATATTAATAGCAAGAGAACTACAAGTCTTAGCGCTTTAAAAGCTAGATTTAACTATTTAGATTAATTGTATAAATACTAGAAATTATCGAATCCGATTCGGTAAAGGCTCGGCACTAGCTTAAGGAACAATCGACGTTAATACCTTACTTGGTCGAATTACATTTTATATAATATTAACAAATATACTATTCTTATACTATATTTAAGATATGGATAAAATGGGGGTTAAGCTAGATAACTTAGCTAATGTCTTAATTTAAGGGAAGAAGATCGTGCTAATTATACAAAAATGGGGCCATTTATAGATGCTCTTATATTATACGGAGGAAGCTATAGCGTATAGCCACCTTATTAAAGTGGAACTCAAGCAACTCTACTATCGATTTAGACACTTATTTGTATACTAGCTAGCTAGGGTACTTGAAAGAGCCGGATACGAGGACATTAACACTTGTACAATTAAACATCTTACTAAATTTTATAAGCAATGCTAGTTGCATTTAAAATTATTAAGTCGATTCAAGTTTACTATTAAAGATAATTGCAATTTTAACTACTTAATTATCGTTAATATACTTTACTTGGATAAAAGGCTAGTACTTTAAGCTATAGATAAAGCTATAGCATTTAATGCTGCCCGATTCTTGAAAGATATATTTGCTAAGATAGCATAAGAGACCTTATAGCTATACTAGATTGACACTTACTAGGGCTTACCCGATTATATCGTTTATAACGCAAGGAAGAACTTTGCATTTGCGGAATTTAAGGGCTATACACGATCTATAGCAATTAATGTGAAGGAAGTGCTAGTTAAAGCTTATAATAGCATTAGTAAAGTAAAACGATACTATATACCCTTAAAGCGTTTATATAAAATCTTATAAGACAAATTAAAGGAGGAGAAGGTTAATAAGGAGGTGATTTTGTAAATAGTAATAAAGGCTATAAATGATATAGTAAGGCTAAACGGCCTAGTACCGACACTTTTAGTATTTAGAGCTTACTTACAAATTACCGATTAAGACCCCTTATCACTTACAATTATTAAGAGAGCTAAAGCTATTCGTATAGCTATAAAGGAGGTACGTAAACTATATGCGGAACGCTAAGTCTAGAAGGCTTTTGCAGCTAAGAACGGACCGAATATAGCTAAAACACTAGACCTCTTACTCCGATTAAACGTACGAGTATAGCGTGAAAACAAAGGGTAAAAGGGCTTATACAAATTGATAGCTATAAATAGCGAAACTTATATAATTGATATGCTATATAAACTTACTAATTTTCGGTCTACGGTCGTTAAGCTATTTTATACGGATCTTACAGACTAACCGCCCGATTTCTTTCTTAAGACGGTCTTAACAAAGAATATAAGCTTAAAGGAACTTATACGGCCAAATCCTAAACCGAATTCCGATTTACTTAGCTTAGCGGGGGAAATATAGCCCACAAATCACTATACGAACCGACTAGTAGCCGAAAACACGACTTACCGTATAAGCCGACTTGTAGTTAAAATCCTTATATACTAGCATTTTTTACAAGAATAAGGTATATACTTAAATGATATTAAGGATTTAAATAATCAATTTATAGCTGCTATACAAGAAGGAATTAGCATTTCAGACGTCTTTATTACTAAGAAAGAGGAGGCCGACTTGCAATTATCACTTCAACTAAGGAAGCAAGGAGTGATTATAACCTTTAAAAAACTATTTTAAGCCTTATAAAAGCAAAAGATCGAGGCCCTAATTGCTAAGGATGTCTTTAAATTTGTACAATTTGACCTTAAGGTTTATAAGGGAAGGATCTTCAATTTTAGACTAGTAAACGAAGTTAAAGGGAAGGCTACCGAATTACTATACGAGAAATCACGTCTTGTGATTTAAGCGTATAATAACGAAGGAAAGGAGGTGATATTAACACAATTACCTACTATTTAAAGGGCTAGCTAGCGGGTAATTATAGCACTTGCACCCTCACTTATGCAAAAGGAGATTGACTTGTTTATATAAGACGTCACTTAAGCATATATACAATCGACTACGTTCTTTAATCGACTAATCTTAGCATACTTACTAAAAGAGATTAAACACTTATACTTACCGGGTACAATTATAGTCGTACGGAAGCTATTATATAGCGTACTAGAAGCTAGAACCTACTAGTAAGTTACGTACCACAAGCATTACCGGGATAGGCTATAGATGATAATATTATTATATAACCCGTGTCTTTTAGTAACTATTACTAGGAATGCTTTTAGGGTTATAAGAATGCAAACGGATGACACCCTAATTTTAAGGGACTATAAATTCAAGCAATTGGAGAACGAGGAGCTATTAAAGGCTAAATTGACCGCAAAACCTACAAAACAGCTCTTGTACGATAACCCTTTGATATTTAATAGATGTATACTCCGCAAAAATGACAATAAATTTATCCTATTAATATAGAAGGACTAAGGGAAGAAGCTTTAACAAGTGGATCCAAAATCAACTACTTGTAAGGACTAGTATAGGGAATAACGGGCCCGTAAAGCTTATATTGCTACGATTTGCTAGCCGGAAGCCACTTTTGACTTGTTTATAGCTGCCTAGCACTAGGAACTTACAAATGCTAATATAGCAGCATTAAACAAGCGGATTAAATAGCAAATAAAACACTTAAACTGTGGAATCAAGTATATTAAATTAGACTTAAATTGTACAAAGCTATTTGTGTTTGTGGATAGTTCATTTGCAAATAACAAAGATTTTAGCTCCTAGATTAGCTATAAAATTATTATTGCAAATGAAACTACTAGGGCCTTGTATAATAATAGCTCTTTTAAAATAAGAGGCAACCTAGTTTATTATAGTAGCACGAAGAGCAAACGTGTTACTAGAAGTGTGCTAGCATTAAAGATATACGGCATAGTAAGAAGTGTTAATATGGCTATTGCTATTAATATTACTATTAAAATGATCACCGACCAATTAAAACTTCTACTAATGCCGATTATCGTCTATACCGATTCCTATTTATTATACAAATGCCTAGTCAAGCTAGGAATTACTAAGGAGAAGCGGCTAATAATTAATATTATAGCTATACAGTAATCGTACAAACGAAGGGAGCTTACTAAAATACGATAGATTAATAGCCAAGACAATCTAGCTAATGCTATAACGAAAGGAATACTAAACAAAGCCTTAGAGAGGTTCATCGATACGAATCAATTGGATATACGGGTTAAAGGATAGGTGAAAAGGGCCGGGGAGGCCACTGCAAAGGAGAGGTCTTAGCCTCATATAGAAGGAGCATATGATAGAGGGAATTTTAGAATTCCCTCGATCACGTGTATAAGGTTTTAGCCTCGCTTGGAGGAGGCACGTGACAGGGGGAATTCCCCTTATCACGTGACGAGCCGCCGCATTAAAGGTTTTAGCCTTATATGGAGGGGGCTATTAGCTTCTTTTATTATTGATTTTGGCCTTTGATTTTAATCTGATTTTAGGTTACTTTTTGTATAGCTTTACCCTTTAATTCGAGTGCGATTCGTACGAGAAAAGAAGAAGTGCTAGTGTCGGGATGCACCTTACTCCTTACACACACTTCACTTCGCTATAGCTGTACGGAATCCGTATAGCCTATAATCGGCCCGTTAGCATCCCATTTACGGGGATTGACGGAGCCCCTTTTGGGCCCTATTTTGGGGCCCTCACTTGCGCGCAGGCTAGAGGCTCCGTACCTTCCACTTATAGCTAATAAGTGGGCTATACACGAACTATATAGGCCTGGCATGACTCGTACGGATCGGCACTTGCATTGCATTTATGCACTTCACTTCGTACGCTCCTTATATGTATGTAGCAAGCCCCTATTTAACAAGGGGCAGATAGAATATACAGAATCGTTTTATTATAGTACTTTTGCATTGTTTATTTGTGCGCACATCATTGTGATCTAAACCTGGCTGTGAACCAACACTTACCTTACTCGAGTGCTTTTTAAAGGTCCCCTTAAAGCTTATTGCAATTTATTTGTAAGTTTAAAGAGATTGCAAGTAAGCTAATATTATCCGCATAACCAAATCTCTTAAATAAGGAGCCTAGTTAAAAGAGGGGAGCAATATATAGTATAAAGAGGATCGGAAAGACTAGTAAGCTTT
>Ga0302221_10001519_pt1 | contig 14897 bp, 13 predicted proteins | sample II_Palsa_E2_1_FD_193517 | JGI IMG/M metagenome (GOLD analysis project Ga0302221, IMG submission 193517) | Peat permafrost microbial communities from Stordalen Mire near Abisko, Sweden - II_Palsa_E2_1 | ecosystem: Environmental > Terrestrial > Soil > Palsa > Peat permafrost | place: Sweden... | reverse complement strand
TTATTTTATTTATTTTATTTATTTTATTTATTTTATTTATTTTATTTATTCTATTTATTTTATTTATTTTATTATTTTATTATTTAATTATTTTTAATTATATTTTTTTTAAAAAATTTATATATATTTTTAATATATTTTATATATTTTTATTTTAGTTAATTTAATATTTTTTTTTAAATTTCTAAATAATAAAAATAAAACTTTAATATTATTTATAATTTTTTTTTAAAAATTCTTAATTTTAATTATAATATTTAATTCTTGTTTTTTCTCTCGCGAATTATATTAAAATATAATTTTAAGATTTAAAAAATATTTTTTTAACTTTAATTTATAATTTTTATTTTTTTTATTTTTTTCTTTATTAAATTAATTTAAATAATCATTAATTTTTTTTTATTAAATTATTAAAAATAATTATAAATTAAATAATTTATAAATTTATATATATAATAGACATTATAAGAAATTAGACTATTAAATTAAAAAAAATTATTTTTATTATAAGTTTTTTATTTTTTATAATTATAAAAATAATTATAATAAAAATTATAATTACTTTAATTAATAAACTTTATAATATAAAATTCTTTATTTAATTAATTTTTATATTTTTTTAAGTTATTATAAATTATTTAATATAATTTATTATTATTTAATATTTTAGTTATTTAATTAAAATTTATAAATATTTTTTTTAATAATATTAAAAACTTTAAAAAGATTTATATTATTTATTATTTTTATCGTGTTTTATTATTATAATATTTATTAATATATTTTTTTTTAAAAATTATTAAAAAAAAATTTATAATTTAATTTAATTTTAAAATTAAAGATATAATAATAAAATTCTTAAAAAATAACTTTAAAACTTATTTTATAAATTCTTTTAAAAAATTAATTTTTATATAAAGATTATTTATTAAAGATTATTATAAAAAAACGAGTTTAATAAAAATAATAATATATTTAAAAATATTATATTTTTATTTTTAATTATTTTATTTAAAAGTTTATAATTTAATATAAATTATTTTTTAATTAAATTCTTTATTAAATATTTTATAAAATATTTATTTTAATAAAGATAAAAATTTATAAAAGAATTATATTAAGCTTTAATATAATTTTAAAGATAAATTATAATATATTTATTTATTTAATAATTAATATTTATTTAATTAATATTAAATTATATTTTTATTATTTTTAATTAATTAATTATTTTTAAAGTATTTCTTTTATTATAAAAATATAAAAATTATAATATTTTTAAAATTTTTTATTAAAATCTATTATTTAATTTATTAAATCTTTTAAGTTTTATAATTCTTAAAAAGGAATTTTTTTTTAATTTATTTAAAGTATTAAAATCTTAATTAAAATAAATATTAAAAAGACTTAAAATATTTAAGTTTTTAAGTTCTTTTTTAAATTTAATTTAAATTAATTTTTTTAATAAAAATTTTAATAATAATTTCTAATATTTAAAATTTATTATTATTAAAAACTAAAAATAAAATAATTATAACTAAAAAAATCTCTTATTTAAATTTATTATTAATATTATTATTTAATATTTTAAATAATAATTTAAATAACTTTAATAATTTATTTTAATCTTTTTTATTTTTTTATTTTTTTATATTATTAATTATTTTTATAAAGAATAATAATTTATTTCTTTATTAAATTTATATTAATAAAGATTCTAAAAAAGAAAAAACTTAAAGTATTTAAAAAAAAAATTTTAAAAGTTTTATTTTATGAAATTAATAAAAAGATTTTAAAAAAAAATTTATTTAATTATATTAATATAATAAAATAATAAAGTTTTATAAATTATATTTATAATCTTTAATAATTAAAAGAATTATTAATAACGTAATTTAATCAAAAATCAAGAATTATTTATTATATTATTATTAATATAATTATAAAATAAAATATTATTAATTCTATAAAAGAAATAAAGATTTAAATACAAAGGGGCTTATCTTTAATGGGAGTACCACGTGTTGTTATATAACTATAGTCACTTAGTAACTACACTTTGTCTCTTTATTAAAGATATTGACTAAAGACTACACGATAAAAAAACACTTGTTATATTTCATGTAAACACCGCTGTAACGAAGATAAACTCGTAAGCGTTATTATTCTATAAAAGTATAAATTCGTTTAAAGGTCGCGATAATGAAATCCTTAAAATCTTCACGAAACAAGTCTTAAAGGTTATAGTCTATTGTCAAGCCCTTGGTATATTGATAGAGTTCCGTGTCCAGGTAGTCCGTAAAGTCCTCTTTCGTCGCGGTTTCCAAGTCGATGCCCCATTCCCACTTCTTCAATCGTGCTTTCCAATTATACTCTTGTTCCATACTGAATCACGGTACTTCGAGAGGTTTAGGTTCGGGATTGAGTATGCTTAAGACGTCAGAAGAGATTATTTTCCTGCAAGCAATAAGAATTCTCTAGGAACTAGAGGCCTTTCAACCGTTGCCCAGTGACGCCGTTTTCTCGAGTATTTTCAGTTCCTAGTATCCGTATGTGTAGTTCGACAGTTCGGAAGGGTAAGGAAGGTAGGTTGCCAGTCGATTAAGGCCGGGGAAGGTAAGGCAGCTGTCAGTTCGTTCGGAAACTGAAGCTGAAGCGTTGTAAAGAGGGTTTCGTAAAGAGGGTGTCGCGAAGGGAGTTACTTTGGTGCCGTAAAGACGCGGTTTCGGGAAGGTAGGAGGTTTAGAGGGCATCGTAAAGAGGGCGCAATTTAAAGGGTTTCGGGCTGAGGTTGGTGAAGATGATCCAAGGGCCTTTGATCAATTAAGGTAGTTGCTCCCTTACTTCTTCTGGAGGTTGGTCTCCGTTGACCAGGATAGCTTTACGGTAGGCTACCGAATGCTTTCGACATATCGCTATTGCTTGGCAGGAAGGTAGTGTTCGACTCTGAAGGCTACCGAATGCTTTCGAGGCGCAGCTAAATTCATCTCTGATCTATATGTACAAATTGATCAGTGTCGGTCCACCGGGAACGCGTAGCAGCGTCACGTTTTGGTGAGAATGCTAAGTGCGTAAAGTGATCGTTGATTATGGTTAAGGAGAGAGGAAGGACAGTCAATACTATAGTGTTGATAACCCATCCTCGGATCTAGCTAAGCCTAATCGGGACCAGCTCTATAAATTTGCCTGCGCTGTCAAGTGACCAGCGCAACTACTTTATAGCTATTCCGATAGTTTTAAACGAGTAAAATATTATAAGGATTATTAAACAAATAATAAAATACTTTTAAAAAACTATCGCTTAAATACTCTTATTACTTACTTATAACACGGGCTTATACACGCTATTTAAAAGAGAGTAGAATTTTGAATAGTCGAGCGCAGCGGAGTAGAGAGCGAAGGAGGGTATAAATTCCTCCCGGACCTCGCATAAGGGCAGGATGCCTTTCGGAGTGAACGCTCACGCCCGACTTTTGGTGTTCTTAAAGGCAGATTGAAGTTTAATGGGGGGTGGCGTACATTTATTTAGGTATTTCATTGTCTATTTAGTAATCCCCAATAATATAAGTGCTGCCTGATCCGCGAATAAAGCCGGCGGCGTCCGGGGCTCTCTGCATTTGGCCGAATCCGAGGTGAGGCTGACTAGGTAAAACTTTGTCGCCAGCTCACATGTGCCTCAACAAACGAAAATCAAGTAATCAATTTCGAAGTCAGACTATCAAATACAGCGTTCTATCCCCCGTAGCAACTAAACAGATTGACCACAATCGTCATGTCGTTCGGTTTATCTGTCGGCGATTTCCTCACAGGTGCAGAGCTAGCCTACAAGCTGGTCCAGTGTCTCTCGGCTGCAAAGAGTTCTGCTTCGGAGTACCAGGAGTTGATGGTGGAATTGAATGTTGTCCACAAGGTTCTGTTGCAAGTCGACCAGCTCCGGGCTGCGAATCAGCTAGCACAGGCCACTACAAACAGCCTCGTCTTCACCGTCGCATACACCATAGATGCTATGGATTCTTTTCTCGCAGCTTACGAGAGCTACAGCGTTAGCCTCCAGAGAGATGGATCTGGAAATGTCCTGAAGGATACATGGAAGAAAGGCTTCTGGGCTCTGAAGATGCCTCATCGGGTACGTGCTTTCAGGCGAGACCATTTTCTAGCATTTTACAGCACGCCGACATTGTATCCATCATGTCCTAACTTTTTCAAGGTCTCGAAACTCAGACAAACACTATCGGTGATGCTCATATCCATTAATTGTTTGGTCTCCTTGGCGTGTTATTTTAAGTGAGTCTTACCTTAAATTCTGTATATAAGTATATATCTGGTTATTAACAGTGCAATAGCTCCGAATATAATCCTAGATGCTGGGTTGAAATGTCTAACAGTATCAGGACCCAAAACAACGACTAGAAGTTTGACGATATAAAAATTGAGGGTGTGCTAACTTGGAACTCGGCAGAGATAAAGCAGAGTTGGCGGAGTTGGCATGCCCAGGAGGCTAACCACTCACCTTTCAAGCTGCAGGAGGACAAAGAACGGTTCTTCAGGCCGGGGCAGGTATTCGCACTCCAAATATCCTCATACTTCGAGTTTCACAACGAACGAAGCTGGCGCCCCGTCAACTGCAGCCGTCTTCCTTTAGATCCTATCTCAAAACTCCAGAAGGAGGCCGACTTAGAGGCAACAGAAGACAGGCAGAAACGGCGCGCCCAGCTACTAGAGCTGCCACTGAGAAAGATGATTCCTTACAGTATCGAGAATCCGGTTGATCACAGCAAAGTGTACTGTAGGCTCTGTTGGCGTCTAAACGAGGAACCGTCGCTGGAATCTCATCGGTGGATGGCAAAGGATGAGTGGGCGAGTTGGCATTTTCGATTCTACCACTGGGGAGAGTACTATAGGGAGATGGCCGGAGTAAGTAAACTCGACAAGCGGCGTAACAAGGACCGGCAGCCTTCTTCTCCCGACTTCCCAGAGTTAGAAGCTGAATTCCAAATTGATGCCTGGATCCGTCTCGAGGACGTGGCATGTGACGAGCCTTTGGCGTCCGATACAGATATGCAAAGGCTCATCTACACCTCTCCCATGGACACGCACGGTCCACGAGGGAAAGGCCCGGCCCTGATTCGGCGGTTTTCAGTGGTCCGCTCGGGTGATGAATGTTCCTTGTGCATTGGTATTCATACGTAAGTAGCTTAGTGGTGCACAGTATATGTCCGCACTAATAAGGCTGCAGGTATCGAGGGATGGATGCGGAAGCCAGACTGATCTTCAGTTACACGCCATTCTGCACTCAAGCAAGGAAGTCCCAGACGCCCTTCCAGACGAAAAGGGCATGACCCTCTCCCCAATCCGCATGAAGCCGGAGCATCCATCAACAGCTCTCCGTCGGTGTGCTAGGATTCACTTCGGGAGGGCCTATACTGTTGGCCATGAGTATGAGGTGTTGCCTCTAGGACAAATCCATGCCGGGTCAATGGAGGATTTGCTGTCACAGTTTGATAGAAATGTCGCTCGGAACACGCGGATGACTTCTAATAATAAAGATGATGCTGATGTGGAATTAAATGACAATAGCGTCCAGCCTGCTAATCTAGAAGTCGTGAGGGATATGCGGCGGCAGATCGTCGATGTGGTTGGCACTCATACTCACATAACAACGGATTTTCCAGACCCTATTGTTGATGACGATGATGGGAGTAATTTAATATAGTGCGAATAAGCGCAAGTCTTCACAATTAAAAAAATTCCACTTCGACCATCTTCTCTTTATATTTTCAATCCTCTCCTTTATATTCAAGATATAATTTTTATTTTTATAAAAGTAAATTGATTATTTTATATTTTCTTATAGCGGCACAGAATCTACAACTACTTTTCTAGCCTCGATCCTAAAACAGCATACATATGAACGGGGTTTGAGGTATCATGCTTTCCAGGGGAAAATACCCGTTCCCGAACGATGAGAATGAACAGAATCGGGATGACATGAAGCACGCGATGATTATGGAACTTTGCGAGGGGAAATTGTATTATGCACCGATCAGGGGGAGGCGCCAACGATTTTGGACCTTGGCACTGGAACGGGGATATGGCTCATTGAGAGTGCGTAGTGTATATCCTTAATAACAATCTGCTTCAGACAAACAGGGGAATTTGACTTGCGAAAAGAGGAGTAAGGACTGACCAATTCAGTGGCTGACAAATTCCAAAGCGCGATCTGCCACGGTGGGGACCTCAGCCCTATTCAGCCGGCCTGGGTACCACCAAATGTTCAGTTTGTAGTTGATGACATTGAGTTGCCATGGACGCAAAAGCCTAATTATGTTGAATATATTCATGTGCGTCATACTCTTCCATTCGTAAAAGATCGACCAAAACTTTTCGAGCAAGCTTTTGAGTGAGTTCTGCTTCCCTCCCCTTTCCGAACAGAATCCCTAAAATCTGGACCTGAAGTGCTAAGTATAACAAATTAACAAAATTAACGTATTCCAGACATCTCAAACCAGAAGGCTGGATCGAGTTCCAAGAATTCAAGTTCTTCCCCGCCAGCGAGGACAACTCCATCACCTCAACCCCAGAATATCCCTACCACTTCCTCGATTTCATGAAATTCCACAAATAAGCCATGACCGCCCTCGGCGCCGACGTCACCGGCGTCACAAAACTCCAATCCGAGCTCGCAGCCGCCGGCTTCACTAACATCAAGGAAGAAATTTTCAAGTGTCCGCTCGGCATCTGGCCAAAAGACAAGAGGCTAAGGCTTGTGGGGTTGTATCTGAGAGAGAGCATTCTTGATGGGCTGGCGGGGATGGCGGGACGGCCCTTCTCTGCCGGGTTGGGATGGGGGAAGGATGAGATTGAGGTGTTTCTGGCGAAAGTGCGGACGAGTCTGAAGGATAGTTCACGGCATACTTATTTACCATTTCGAGTCATCTATGCTCAGAAACCGAAGGAAAAAGTTCAAACCAAGGTTATTGTTAGCGCAGTTAGTGCAGACGATAATTGATTTAAAGTTTCAGAACCTGTACACAATGTGCTAAATATCTCCGGTCTTGATTAAGTGTTTCAGGCAGCTCCATGGCCTATCAATTGCTCGACTTCACATCACCGCTACAACGCCTCCCTGGATTATCGACCTGTTGCGTCCAAACCCCCTGAGCAATCCGAGTTAGCTAGTAGACCTCCGAAATCTTGCTTCGCTTCTTCCCAGAACTTAGCATAAAGATACCAATAAATACAGCGATCTTGCCGTTCACAGCATGCCTCCGTAGTATAAAAACTCACTACTGTTTTCCTAACCAGAGCATTCAATAACATCAATTCCCTGGACCTCGGATCCCATCACTGGAATTTATTAACTACTCTAATCAGATCTAAAGGAAAAGATTTGTTCTAGCCCAACCACGAATTATCCCATTCACGAAGTCGACCCACGCCATTCACCAATGGCATATACCATTCAGGAATAATTAATCATTCCCGGCTAGCATATACCAGTCACGAATGGGAAAGTAAATAAAGTTAATTATAAATAATATATATTAGTCACGAAGTTAAAATAAATATATTATAAGCGGATTTTTAAAATAATAAATATAGTGAGTATTAAAAATATTAAAAATATATTTTAAATCCCGGATAATAATAAAGGCTTTAAATAAATAAATAATATTAAAAATATTAAATTATTTAAAGTTTAATTTTATATAATAAAAAATTTATTATTATTAATTTATTAAAAATATATAATAATTATTATATTTTTATAAAAATATTAAATATCTATATAAATACTTTTAATTAAAAAAATATTTATATATTAATATATTTATTTTTTATAATTTAACTAAATTTAATCGAGATTAATTATAATAATTTATTTATATTTATTTATATATATATAAGTTTATAAAATAATTAAACTATTATATAATAAATAATTATATTAAAAAAATAAATATTTATATATATTTTAATATTTTTTTTATTTTTTATAATTATTTTTTATTAAAAAATTATATTTATATTATTATTTTTTTATTTAAATTAAATATTTTTTTATTTATAATATAATATACTTTTTTTATTATAACTCCGCTATCGAGTTTTTTATTACTTTTAATAATTATTAAAAAAAAATTTAAACTTTAAGGCTTTACTACTTTACTAAATTATTATTAACTATATAATTACTGTGACGCTGATCTTTATACAATGTCGCGAACCTAGTCAGTACCTCCAATCAAAGAGAACGAAAGCTAAAACAACTCCGTGTATACCGCAGAATTATTACGGATATATTTTATTTTAGCGCGCTATCCAGATCCATGCTTGTAACAGTGAGACTATGGCTATACGTTGTCTGACTACTTGTCCCCTAAGTGCCGAGGGAAGAGCTCTAGACTGAACTAAATCACCTCAACCCAGTTTTCCACATTCTACAGACACCCTCCACTACTTTCGCCCTGATCGCAATACAGACATATAACTTCCTTATTCTCTAGCCCTCCCGTTCCTTCCGAGATTTTGTGAACTTGCCAGGCGCCGATTGAAAACATTCTCGTCTGAAGCGAGCAGATTCGAGACCTTCGAGGACGGTCAATGGCAAGTTGGTGAAAAGAAGGTGAGTGTCAGGAGGGCTTACGACAGATAGAGAAATATTGACCCTTGTTTGAGGCTTTCTATAATTACTAACCGCTGCTTATAGACTCCTTGTAAGTCTCGGGCTTTGAGAGCAGAGTTTGATCTTCCAGAGCGATCATCCCGATCTTCCAGCTTGCCCCACGTACCCTTCATCCGATAGTAGCTTCCCTAATGGCTTTAAAATAGTCGTGATGCATCCTATTTTGAGACTCGTAGTCGAAGGCTTTCAGCATGGTGTCTATCAATGCATCTATATACTGCAAGCGCGTACGTCGCTCACAGAGATTCGTATTTAAGGCGTTTAATGAGTGTCCTGTTACTGGCGAGTCTTTTCTCGAATCTTTGAGCTCATTCTCAATAATTTGCAGCTCTTTGATGCAACTTATGAGATCAGGGCGGTTGTGATTCTTGTCAATGTGCAAGAAACCTCCCTTTGAATCATCTTCATGCACATTGAAGGCGCTGCCCCAGTAATAGTGCCACGACTATAATCTGAAAGGCCAGTTTAGGCGTGGGTCTTTTCCCCAGGCAGAGTCTGGGTCTCTTTTCACGGCAGAGAGTAGCCAAGACAAGCTGCATGCGATCGATACCGCCAAGACTCGGGAAACGGAAAGAGTATACTGTAAGAATCAGAGACTAGAGGCGAGCGCGAGTTCAGGGCGTGTTGTTGAGCGCGAGTTTAGGGCGTGTTATTGAGCGCGAGTTCAGGGCGTGTTGTTGAACGCGAGTTCAGGGCGTGTTGTTGAACGCGAGTTCAAAGCGTACTGGCCCTCGTTTTAAGTATTTCGCTCCTGGATCCTCGTTCCTGATATCCTTGTGCCTGGCGTCCTCGTTCCTGGCGTTCTTGTTCTTAGGGTTCTTAGGGTTCTTGCCCTGGGCGTTGCAAGTATTGAGAGCCCTGGACGGTCTCGGCAGTCGTCGGCCGCTGCGCGGCCTCCGATTGCCTCGCCTCTGGCTTGTCGCAAGTTGTGGCTGGCTAGGTGTTTTAGAGGGGTAGTCTTATTCGGGGGACAAAAACCTAAGGCACCAACCACACAGATTTAAACCATGTCCCAGTCACTTAAGCGAGGGCGCTTGGTCCAGGCTCGGCCACTTTAACAAGCGGGGTTCTACCCCCGCATCGCTTTTAATTCATCTTTACTACCCGTATTCCAACGCGACAGGATCAATCATTAAATAATTAGTTCTTTTGAGCCTTAATTTTACGATTAGAGTGGTACTTTTAAATTTTTAAAATATTATGGTTGTGTTGTGCGATTAATTCTACTTTGCGCCTAATAATTTAATTTTTCTAAGTTATTTTGCGCGGCTTTAAAAGCGGCGAACACTGAGCTTGGTGTAGGGTCTTAGAATTTTTGGTGAAGTTGTTGGTGCCTTAGGCTGTAAGGTTTTTGTCCCCCGAATAAGACTACCCGTTTTAGAGGGTGTTTTATAAGAGGGTCCGAGCGGGTGGTCCAAGCGGGAGGTTGATGATATACTTTTAAGCGAAGGAGACGACGGAGGTAGAGGCAGGGGTAAAGGCCGTGCGTTTTGCGCGAAGAGAAGCGAGCGCAAGTAGGGTCGCGAAATGGCCAAAAGAAAGTATAGGTTTTAGCAAAAATATTATGAAATCGGGCCTTTTAATAATAGGGGATAGGGGGCTAAATCGATTCTAGTTCTAGTTCTCGTTCTAGCGTAATAGTCTTGCTAATATAGGGAATACCCCCCTATACCTAAAGTTGAGTTGATCCAAAATCCTGCCAAGTACTTCCTTTTTGGGACGACTTGACGCTTTGGGATAGCTTATACAAGGATATGACAGGGATTAAGGGCCTTCTCTTCTATTGTATCTATTGTGTCTATAGGATATAATACCAAGCAGCAGTTATCTCACCTTGTTCAAACCAATGCCTGTCTTTCTGGTCAAGCAGGCCTAGCTCTCTTAGCCCTGGCTATGCTTTGTTAAAACATTCAGCATCTCAAAACAGCCTCGAAAACTTCCAATTGACAAATTTGCTCCCTTGCTCATCCAAAATAAGAATCCCTGATGTAGATCCCAAGTATGCGGTCGACCCTTAGATCCTCACGGGTAAGCCGCTTGACCTCCAGCTGTTTTCCGGGCTTTTCTGATATTTTCTTGCCATTTTGTGCTGGAAGGGGATCTGAAGTCAGATCTGCATCGTACTCTTCCAAATGAGTGCATACAAGTCGCCGCTGCGCATCAAACAACGTAACGCTTTCGCTTGCTCTCCTTGCATCAAGACAGACCACATGCTCGCCAAAGACATTGAGGACTTTGAGCAGAGTAAATCCGCTCAGCATCAGGGTGGAGGTTTGGATAGGCTCGTTGATAGTGAATCCGCTTCCATCTTCGGTTCGCCGGCTAAACATGCCATTGTACGGCCCTTTAGTCTTCAGAATGGTCTTCCATTCATTCAAGAGAAGATACGTGATCACGAACTGACTGTCCATGCTTGTAACATCACATACTTCTTGGATGGTCCGACAAACCACGTGACGGTGGACGAATTCATGCCATGGCCATTCACTCACGTACCTTCCTTTGGCCATGAGGATTATCAATCCTGCAATACCCCAACAGAAGAACGTGATTTGGAACGGGTCAACTCCTTTGACGCGATCCCCGACGGTGAATGGAATGGCGATGCCACCGAATACCACGAACAGCGCGACAACGACGACAGACGTTATGTAGCGGTTGCATTCAATGGTGATAGAATCTTCAGATATGACCCATCTATCCATCTTGGCCTTACGTCGCTGATACTCTTCAGATGCTTGGGCTTCTCTTTTCCGATTTGCTGGGCTTGTTGATTGTTGAGTTTCGTGCCTTTGTGCGAAAATCGCCGCGCCAGCTATCTTCATTGTAAGTTCAACTGCAAAATTTCAAGGGCATCTCCTGATTGGTCAGTACGTACCTTCAAGGCCAAAGCGGATGGGATTGTGTGAAAGCGTGGTTATCTCCTCGTCCTTGAACTCGAATTGGGCAAGGTCCAGCTGCTTCTTGTGCCAGTCTGCAGTGGAAATCGTAACATGAGCCTGAAAGTCTCGTGGGGGCTGTTTGAATTGTAGTATGGGGTCTTCATCGACCGTGTCGATTCCAGCAACGCTGATCAAATGTGCCAGACTGACGGCTGTCAGGACGGTGCTTAATGACAATGGTACAATGATCGAAACGACATCATCAACCTTCTCGGTCTCAATACTTTGTCCAAATGGTTCACAGCTACCTTCGGCGCTGGTCCAGTCGCACGAGATAGTCGTCTTCTTTGGTTGAGCAACAGGACTTGTCGTAAGGAATGATGAGGTGGGGTGAGGTTGTGTCTTTTGCAGAGCCTTCAGATTCTCAACCATCATATTAAGAGCTGTGTAAGTACTCTTCATGACGAAGCGGTCTGCCGAAGCAGAAATCTCCCCGAGACGGTCGGAGCTGAGGGTCGTAGGCATGCCATCCGGACGAGCTTTGTACACTGCGCTATGAACTTCGAAACAGCTGGCCAAGGCCACTCTGCTTTGCTTGCTGAGAAGGTTATCGAGCACTCTTCGAACCAACCAGAAGATTTCCTTGTTGAAAAGTGTCTTCTCGGTGTGGTAGTGCCGACTGGTGTCCGTCTCAGTGTCCACCGTGTCTATATCTTTGGCATCATCGTCGGGATCGGCTCGAACTTTGATAAGTAGTAAGTTTTTGGAAGCAGTTGACTGGTTCATCGTTTCAAGTGCACTTTCGGCAGTCGCGATACTGGAGTTGGCGAACTTCTCCATTTTGGCAGACAGAACTTTCATCTTGACAGCTATGGCAGCTAGACAAGAAAATGTTTGCTGGCTCCAGTGATTGCTGACAGCTGTTCTAGCCAAAATCCTAGCAACGAAAGCAGTGACAAAATCGACTAGTGCATAGTACAGGAACTTGTTCCGCTCCTTTGGTTCAAGCTGTTGAGGCTCTGAGCCTTGCACTCGGCTTTGATCAGTATTGAAGCGGCCGATCAATCGTCGTCGTGCTTGGCGAAAACTATGGGCGGTCTCCTTTAGGTCGCTGGTGCAGTGCTCGAGCGAGATACGGGCGTTGTCCAGACGAATAATGCCCATAGAGCATCTTACTTGATCCGCAACATGCGATAGCTCCGCAAAAGCAATTTTCTCCGATGGATCGAAACGACCTTGGCTGTTGAAGAGAAGAGGCTCTCTGCTGCAAGATGCCTGGACGAGTCTATCTATCTCAGCTCGCAAGCACTTGTTTTCCCACTCAGAGGAAATATTATATGGAGTACAATCGTTGTATTTGTCGAGCCCGGAAAGGGTTGTTAAATTCCAAGTATAGCTGATGTGGTGTTGCGTTGCTTTGAAGATGAGATCCGAGTTGATCTTTTTCGAATAATCATGATCCAGGCGGGGAAGTAGTTGTCGGCGGTGGGCAGCGGTCGAGTTATCTATTGATGGTATGGACCTGCTTATCATTCGGAATCAGCATTCAAAGCAGTACGACTTAGCGTTGGAGCCGGTAGCGAGACCAGCCATCTTACCCTGAGTCTTTTAGGTGAAGACTTGCCATCCACTGTTTCATCTTCTTCATTTCGGTGACACTGTTCTTCCCAGATGGGAATATTGAAGAGAGAGGGTTCGGCTGAGAAGACAGCGGAAAAGCACGTGCTCCACGAAAAGCGACCTCTGGATCTGTGCTACTTGTCGGGAGGAATCTTAGCATTTATCTCTATCAAACTCACTGTTGCATTTGTCATGAATATTTGTGTAGCTGCTGTGCTCTTCGGTGCAGATCTCCGTTGCCACCAAGTCTACCTTGAGCGTCATCTCTTCTTCAGCCTTGGCTGATTGAGCAATTCAGACCAGCAGTATCGCTGAGATTTTGGATTTCAGTCAGGCTACCATAGGGCTTTTTCGCTGGCAGCTTTACATGGTCCGTGCATAAAAATTAAGCGAACCAACGAAATGCCGTTTTTCAAGACTTCAGGGACGTCTGCCTGAAATTTAGTGATCCGTGCCCTGAATTTTAGCGATATGGTCGCTAAAATATAGTGAACTTCAGTGATCAAGTTTGGTGTTCCTTGCTTAGTAATATGCACGTGATATGTAAAGCTGGCCGCAGATGAACGGATAGGCGATGATGTTTGTATCGTTGCAGGGAACAGCGCAAGTGGCAGGAAGGCTGGGTAGATCCTCCAACAGCAAGGCATTTTAGTCAGGTCTTTGCACCAGGCTTTGGTCCTTTGATTGTCTAGATACAGATGGTTGTGGCTGCAGAAAGCTGGATATGAAGCAACACTGCAGATGATCATATCCTGGCCAATGAAGCCCCCTTACTTGATGCATGCTCGTGCTGGGTAAATGCGATCACCTCAACACGTGGGATCGCATTGGGGCTATGCAGGGTCGTGACGAGGCTCTTGAGTTCCCAAGCCGGTTTTGTGAATACTTCAGAAAGCCTGAGGGGTCAAGTCCAAGCCGCAGCCATGAGTAGACCCACTTTTTAATCCTGCCCGCATATCCAACGATAACGGAGGCTGTTATTGCAGTCCGCCTTGCCAAAGGTCGAGGGAGCCGAGCATACAGCCTTTTTCACTTGTCTGCTTAACTAGAGTTGAGCGTGACCTTCTTAACTGTGACTTTTGAAACACATATATCGCAAAGGTCTTTGATAGAATTCGTCGCCTCGTCTGACATATGTCGCAAACGCTATCTTAGTGAGCTTCTGATTTCCATCGAAAATCCTCATCCACACTTCAATATGAGCACTTTATCGGATCTTTATGATAGGGCTATTGCAAACCAAGCAATAGACGACTCCAGCACGACAGAAGCAAACACAGCAACTCCCAGTTCGTCAAACCCGGGCGATACTGAAGACATCATCGAGAGCAAAGGCGCACTTTTAGATTTGATCGATTTGACCGTACGGGATCGACCTGGAGCTGAGAATCCCAGCATCGCTCCGACAAGCCACTTCAAGCGACCAAGAGCTCAATTTGACCTGTATAGTGAGTATGCACTAAGAGTGATGCGGAAGGTGGACAAGGATGGCAATGATGCCGGGAAGAAGGAAATTTCTCTTGAGATATCCAGCCCGGTTATTCAAGGAGTGATACGACGAGTAATGGCGAGCTACGCCTTCTTGAATCTTGGAGCAGATCCTATAGTTATCCCACATCCTTTCGCCCCGATGTTCCACTACAGAAAGGAATTGAAGGACGTAGCGTCTTCTAGCAAAAGCGAGATTGAGCGCCTTCACATGCAGTTCT
>Ga0302221_10001517_pt1 | contig 14907 bp, 14 predicted proteins | sample II_Palsa_E2_1_FD_193517 | JGI IMG/M metagenome (GOLD analysis project Ga0302221, IMG submission 193517) | Peat permafrost microbial communities from Stordalen Mire near Abisko, Sweden - II_Palsa_E2_1 | ecosystem: Environmental > Terrestrial > Soil > Palsa > Peat permafrost | place: Sweden... | reverse complement strand
AAAGGCTCTTTATTAGATAGCGAACGTCTTATCGTGAAAGGTTTAACGCAAGATAAACCCAATTGGACTTTTGAAGACATTGCCGATTATGAGAAGAGCTCAAGCTTAGGACTTTCATTGAATGGTCAGATTGATAGGAATAACAAGCCTCAAGGGAAACCTAAGGACGCCTTCCCCGTCACCGGTGGCCTATTGCGCAAGAAAATGGTAAAGGCCGGCACCAGTCGCGCTACCGTTAGAGCTCAAACCATCGAAGGGGAGTCACCGGCTGGTATTAATCAAGATGTGTCTCAAGCGCAGACCATGAAAGTAATCAAGAAGGTAGACTGGGGCTTGCCTTTATTTGCAGTAGATGGTGACCAACTGCAAAAAGATAAAGCAGCGATAGGGGGTTTGTTTAGCAGACCATCTAGCTCTGGTTTAGATACCCGACATGCGGCTTTATTACAAGAAGCCTTACAAGAGGAAGTGCCAAAAGATGAAGAGGATCTAGATGATAAGCAAGCCCTAGCTGCTCGGATGAAACAGCTGGATGAAGAAGGCCGGTTAGGAGATAGCGCGAGCCGGGTGACGTATCAAGATGGGGAAATTGCGGTCGTGGGTTTGGATACTGGTGAAAGGGCGGATAATCAGGAACCAGCACAGCAGCAAGCTGCGGCCCAGACGCCAGAACAGCTGGATAGAGGGCCTAAAGACCATCCTTTAAAGAGGGTTAGCTCTAAGCACCGAATGATACAAGAGAAAGAACAGGCTTTAATAAAAGAAGCAACCACCATGATGGCTCACCAGGGAATTCAGGTAGATAAAAAACAATTAGAACTAGCAGTTGCTACCAACCTGAAAAAATATGATACCCGAGATAAGGTGGTTGCTTTAGGGGAAGAGCTATTTAAAAAAGATGCCCGCTTCACGATGTATGCTTTGGAAAGACTACAAAAAACGCAATCTCAGAAGGGGAATTATCAACAAGTTGCAATTCCAGTAGTTGCTGGAGGGTATGCCATAGGCATTTTAGCCTTAGCTTGGTTAGGAGCTCAAACATCCTCTCAGGCACAGAGAGAGCAAGAGAGACAGGCTTCATCTAAGGCACAAGAAGAGCCCAAGCAGAAAGATTCTCTTTTGAATTTTTTATTTCCCATGTATCAATATAGTTTATATCAAGATAGGAACCGGGATCAGCCGACCGGCTACCCAGCAGAGCCAAATCAAGGAACGTCCACCATTTACCCCTCTCATGATGATAGCATTGACAAAGATGGCCGTTATATAACACCGCCTCATCAAGAAGAAAGGCACAAACCTGGGCAGGGTCGTCCACTGGAAAAAGACCCAACTGTGGGTAATACGGTGTTGCCAATACCCAAACCGCCAGCGCCATTGTTGTATTATAAGAAGGCAGGTCAGGGTTCGAATAATCAAGGCAGAGAGAGGCCCCATGCACCGGATCCGGATAAAAGGTATTATTCTGCCCCAAAAACTTTGCCGGCGTTTCCTGACGCACAAATTGATAAATCTAAAAGCAAAGTGCAAGGAGGGGAAAGTTTAAGAAAGAGATGGGTTGATAATGAAGGTAGAATATATGAATGGGATTCGAGGCATGGAACTGTAGAAATTTATTCAAAAAATGGTAAAAAACACTTAGGCGAATATGACCCGATAAGTGGGAAAATGTTAAAAGAAGGCGATCAAAATAGGAAAACGTTAAAATAGAGGGGAAACAAAATGGATTGGATTGATAAAAAATTTGGCGTGAAAAGAGTTATAGTTGGTTATGAAAAAGATCCTGGTAGTAAGCCGGTAGTTGAATATGGATTTAAGGAAGAGATTAAATTAGGTAAATTACAAGCATTATTTAATGAAGAGGCTGATCATCCTATGTTTGACTGCTACCAGCTAGACGAACAGCAGGCCTATAAGCTGCAGCCATTGGTTATAGGTAAGATAGATTTGAATAAGTACGATTTTTTCTTAGAAGCATACCAGCATGATTAACCAACAATAAGTTGCAGTTCCGGTAGTTGCTGGAGGGTATGCCTTAGCTTGGTTAGGAGCTCAAACATCCTCTCAGGCACAGAGAGAGCAAGAGAGACAGGCTTCATCTAAGGCACAAGAAGAGCCCAAGCAGAAAAATTCTCTTTTGAATTTTTTATTCCCCATGTATCAGTATAATTTATATCAAGATAGGAACTGGGATCAGCCGACTGGCTACCCAGCAGAGCCTAATCAAAGAACGGCCACCATTTACCCGTCTCATGATGACAGCATTGACAAAGATGGTCGTTATATAACACCGCCTCATCAAGAAGAAAGGCACAAACCCAGGCAGGGGCGTCCACTAGAAAAAGACCCAACTGTGGGTAATACGGTATTACCGATACCAAAGCCGCCAGCGCCGATATTGTATTATAAAAAAGCTGGAAAACAGGGAAATAGCCAGCCCCCGGAAAGATTGCACGCACCCGATCCGGATAAAAGATATCATTCAGCGCCAAAAGTATTGCCTGGATTTCCCGATGCGGAAATTATAAGGGGATCAAATCCTAGGCAAGGAGGAGGGGGTTTTAGGGTGCGATGGCAATTAAGTGATGGGTCTAAGTTAGAGTGGGATTATAGACATGGACGAGTAGAGAAGTGGGATAAAAATATGAAAAATCACTTAGGAGAATTTGACCCTGAAACTGGTAGAAAATTGAAAGATGGAGAACCTGGCAAGAAAATATCTAAAGAGTTTAGATAAGGAATATTTTATGCAGCAACGACTTAAAAGATGTGTGGGCGGATATGATAAAACAAATGGGATGCGTGTTATAGAATACAAGTTGCATCCTATAGACTTATGTATACTAAGAAAAATATTTAATATTGCAGAGGGTGCTTCTGATCTAGCCGAAGCTGATATGATCTATTGCTATGATATAACTATTAAACAGGCAAAGGCTTTGCAGCCTTATGTTGAGGAAATCCTTGATTTAGACAGATATGATTTTGTTTTAGAGTGTTGGGAGGAGTGATATACCCATTGCACTTCAAGATGTGAACAGTGGCAAATGCAAAATTTGAAAATTATAGGAACTAGAGTTGTTTCTAAGGAGCTAATTGCTGACTTAAAGTCAGCAGGGCGCAATAGAGGGCCTAAAGACCACCCTTTAAAGAGGGTTAGCTCTAAGCACCGAATGATACAAGAGAAAGAACAGGCTTTAATAAAAGAAGCAACCACCATGATGGCTCACCAGGGAATTCAGGTAAGACAAAAGGGGTCAGATCTTGACATTTGACATGGAAAAAAGTGTAAAAATACGGAGAATATTAGGAGATTAATATCTGGCAATTATTGCAATGAATGAACATTTGATTATTCATTTGGATGTTGCATAATCAATTGAAAAAATGCCAGCATGTCAAATGTCAAGATCTGACCCCTCGGTTTAAAAAGTTTTTTAAATGGGCCTGAGGCCAAGAGATATCTCACTCCAGAACAAATAATTTCTGCTAAGCGTGTGTTGAAGAGTGGTGCTGCTCAAGAAGTGACTCTAAAAGTTCTGAATAAAAACGGCCATACACGTGTTTTTATGGAGAGAGCCGGCCGTGACTATGGTTCACAGAAAATGATGTTTGAGATTGAAAGTGGTGGCGAGAAAGCTTGCATAGTGCAGACAGCAAGAGATGATTATGGTAATTTGATACATCAAAGGCCGGGTGAGGCGAAAAACAATCTTTTTGATATTAAAAAATGGCTGCGCTAATATAGCAAAGCATTACGCTGAAGGAGTGATCATGCTAGGTGGCGAAAAGAGCCCAGAAGGTGGAATAGTAGGCTTAAAAGTCTATAGCGGAAAAAAGCTTTCAAATGAAGAGAAAGCTAAAATTAATAAGGTAAAAGTAAGGGAGATATTCTGGCATGCTTTACTGGGTGAAATACACCCTAAAAAAGTTGAGGAAATGTTCGAGAGTGGATCGCTCACTTATTCCCATTTAGCTCAAGTACCATTACACCCTCTTAATATTATTCATATTCTAGAAAAATATTTGCAGGAAGAAATTAACGAGGATTTTGTCAAGGAATGGGCGCTGTTTGTGCTGATGATGGACTGTTACAGGCAACCTAATGATGAATATTGTGACGTTCATTCGGATGACGCTGCTGATGACAAATACGAGCCTATGTGGTACGTAATACAGCAATTATCGGCTCCAGAAATTGATTATTCTGAGAGAAAACTTACTCCCCAGCAAGCCAGGAAACATATAGAAGAGCTTTATGAGTTTATGAGGAAGACTCCATAGTACAGGGGAAGTCCTGGGGCGCGAGAAGTTAACCAAACTACCGTTTTAGATTTCCAAGTACTCTCATTACAAAGCGACCAAATAAATATGCATACTGCAGTTGTTAGAGCGCCTTCTTTAACTGTAACGAACCTGGCTGGCACAGGAGCTCCGCAGTTTCAAGTGGAGGATGCGATTAACGAACATCGCTCTATTCATACAGCTTTTGGCATAGCAGACACCAGTTTTATGAAAATTAGTATATTTTAAAATTTATTTAAGGTAACCTGCTATAAATACGGAACTTTACATTTAAAATTCCTGACTTTTTACTTAAATTTTATTAGGCTACATTCCTGCTTTAAATGTGGCTTGATCTCGCAAATATGCAAAAAATGTAATCAGGGCTTCTGGGGCTTATTTCAAAATAAATCTTCTTAAGATAACTTTATATTAATTTTCAATAGGAAATACAATGAACTTCAAAAGATATCTCATATAAGGCTCTTGCTGCGCTGGTTGTTATTTTAACTTGAACGAATTAACCGTTAAAAAAGATGAACCGTTGTCTAAAGGCTTGGTTGAATTTTTTGCTAATCACGGGATGTCAGTTTCTCGGTCTAATGAGGCTCTTATTCTGAAAGGTTCTAAGGATCCCACGGTAATAACTGCTGATGAGATCGCTACATTTGTTAATAAGAGAAAGTTGAATCCTGAGAATGCTGCGGATAAAGCTACTGTTGCGATCAGAGCTTCCTTGTAATTTAATTAAACAATCTAGAACTGTTCGGGCAAGGATTCGCCCTAACTGACCAACCATCGGTTCGAAAGGGTCGATGGTTGCAATGGCTAAAATTAAAAATAACACGCTATTACACCTTTTGACAGGCCTTAACCTTTTAGATAGTATGTAACTACATAACTACCAACCATCTTAAAGGTTATCTTTCGTGATGCTAAAATATCTGTTTTTACCAGCGTTTCTAATGCTGTGCATATCACCCCTTTATGCCAATGCTGTCAAAGTACTCTACAAATGTGTCCATCAAGGCCACATTTCATATCAGGAAAATCCCTGCAAAGAAGGCAACAAGCGAGGCTTTGCGACAGGGGGAGAAGAGCACCACCTCAACACCTATCATGCTACTGCAGGCTTTTTAGGAAGCACCGAACAACAAAATGAAAAACTCTGCGCTGCCAAAGACTTAAAGCAAGACGAAAAGCTGCACAAGTTGTCAGTAGAAGCTCAAATCACAATTCTGGAAGGCATCATTAACAATACTAAAAATGTCAATTTAGACTCCATCATGTATTACGAAAAAAAATACATGAGACCGAAGTCCTAGCTTCTAGAAGTATCGGGACAGAAAAAGCCATGCTGGAAAAACAGCTCAAACTCCCCAAGGATGTCCTTCAAGACGCCCGCGGGAAATAATTCACTTTTTACTAGGACAATTTATATGCATCAGGAAATTTTTTTTAAATATTCTATAACTGAAACTGAAGATATTGGGACAGAAGAGAAAAAGGAAGAAGGAAAGGAAGTTGAATACCTGATTCCTGTTGCGCTGCAAGACATTACTTGCCTTTTGAGCAAAAAAGTCTTTGAAAACCCTGTAGTAGCCAATGATGGCTACACTTATGATAAAGAGGCCCTAATTGCCTACATTAATAAATGCGAACAAGAACAGGTGCCAGCAGTAAGCCCAAAAGACCCAGAAGTAACCCTTGTTAAGGATCATTTAATTGTAAATTTTTGTTTGAAAAGTATAATTCCTAATTTTAATGATAAATTGCCTCCCATAATAAAAGAAAGCGAAAATCCATTTATAGATCCAGTAACAAAAGAATTAATGACAAGTCCAATTATTTGTAATGATGAAATGACCTTCGATCGCACAACCATGATTGATTACAGGGCTAGTTTATTAACATTAGAAAACGGCATCCTTTATTTCCCCGATTGCCAAAGAAGCCCTCTAAATCGAAAGCCAATAACCAACTGGCGTACTCATGAACATATTCAAGACATTATTTATCGTTTTCTCAATAAAAATTCAAGTTTCACAAGATTCCTCCCTAAAAGATTTAATTCATTTGAATTATTAAAAGAAATAATTAATAAGCGTGATGCGAAAAAGCTATACTCTGCGATTACTTTTGGAGCTTCCTCTACTATAGCGCTTCTGTTATCAGCTGAGGCAGGTTATACGTCCGGAGTAAACATAGCATTAATGAAAAATGCAGACATAGACTATAAAAATGACCAGGGTTTAACCGCACTTTATATGGCTTGTCAGAATGGACACGATCATATAGTTGAATTGCTAATTAACGAAGGTGCTAACTGCACGAGGTCCGTTGGAGGGCTGCTTCCTCTTCATGTAGCAGCCATGCACAATCAATTTAAAGTTGTTTCCAAGTTATTATCCTTAGGTGCAGACTATGATTCTCTATCATATACAAATTATACAGCTATTCACTATGCAGTTGGGAATGATTCTTTAGATAGTTTAATTTTATTGCGTAGGGATGAAAACGACGATTTATTAGTTAATTCACAGGGAATCACCCCACTTCATGTAGCCGTAATTGGAGAGCAATATCGGATCGTGGAATGGCTTCTAAAATATGGATCAAAAAAACCGCTTTATATTCTTTCCAATGGTAACCATAACTCCCCTTTAATGTCAGCAATATATGCAAAGTCTCCAGCTTTAGTAAAGTTGCTTCTTCCTTATTACTCTAAAGAGATGTTGGAAGTAAAGAATGTTGCTGATTACACTCCTCTGTTGCTGTCTATACTTTTGGATTGCCCAGAGATTGCAATACAACTTATTGAAGCAGGATCGCCCCTTGAAGCAAGACACCAAGGTGCCACTGCATTAATTTGGGCAGCTGAAAAGGGCATGTTCCAACTAGTCGAAGCCTTAATTGATAAAGGTGCCAATATCCATGCAGCAACAATCCCTTCGGAACAGACAGCTTTATTTAAAGCTTGCGTGGGTGGATATGAAGATATTGCTAGCCTTTTAATAAAGAAAGGTGCAGATGTAAACCAATTAGCATATGCGCTAGCTCCAGATTGGAATTCGCCTTTGATTATTGAAGGGGACATCAATGATAAGGAATATTATCAAGTTTCGCCAACAAAGAAAAACATTTATCCGCTTATGCCAATTTTTATGGCTGCGAAGAGTCATCATTTAGGCGTCCTTAAATTATTGTTAAATGCTGGGTCTTACACTTCTTTCTACCGAGGGCAATTCAAGGTGGCCAATTGTATACGCGACGAACCTGGATGTATTCAGGCGGCAAAAATTCTTGACAGTCATGATAATCGAATTTATAGAAAAAGCGCACTTAATGAATATTTTCTCAAATCTATTCCTTTTGTTGCTTTTTGCATGTCTTTATTCTTGAAAGATTTATACAGTCACTTTGAAGATAAATTATCGTACCTAACACTCGGTGAAATAGCGATAAATGTTTGGGTTGCAATCATTACGGTAGGCTTGACTGCAACAAATTATTTGTTATCAGTATTTTTTAATTATCTAGATATTGAAATAATCAATAGAAACCAAAGCCTGGCAGAAAAAAATAATCGTTGGGTAGAAAGGCTTAATCATTATCGAACGGAACTATCACAAGAAATAAATTCTTCATATTATTATCATCAAGAAACAGCTGTATTAACAGTAAAAGATTCTCTAAACCAAACAAATGATATTTTACCTGATATGTTTAAACTCTGCGAAGCAGTAAAACAACATAGGCGCAAGATTGATCCTCTTGCAGAAATGCCCCAAAGTCTTAAAATAGTACAGCCAAGACTATTTGAAGTATAAAAATGCGAACACATATACTTAAACTCAATTAAGCATGGTTAAAAAGGCTAGTTATAACTTGTTTTTAAACTTTCTGGCAAGGTGAGGGCTTGCAAGAGTAAGGCTGGCAAGAAAGAGGTCGCAGGAAGCTTAAAACAGTTTTTTTATAACTAATTAACAAAATGCTAACTCGAATGGAGAATTGATCATGCTAAGTTTAAATACTCTAAAAAAATTAGCTGCAACGAAGACTTCTTCCCTGTTGCCCATAAAACCGCCCCTTTTCTTTTCGGCAGCTACACCGGCATCGCCAATCCCCATAAGAGCTCGTCAGATCAGTGCCAAAATTTATAAGACTTTGGATAATGAGGCTTTTTGCTTAAGTTTTACTAATAATGTGAAGGGAATAGACCCAAAAACAGGAAAGCCTCTTGAAACAAAAGAAGAGTATAGGAAGCATTCTTTGGCTAGTATGCAGGCCACACTAAAACCCAACTTTTTTTACCTGATGTGTGAAAAGGCAACTTCTTCTATAAATGTCGAAACCCAGCAAAGGGAATTAGGGGCTCGTGGTCACGTCAGTTGTTTTAGTACCGACTCTCAAGGTGCCATTATTTCGGACTCAGAGCTTAGTTTAAGATCCGGTACACGTGTTCCCAATAAATTCTTGAACTTTACCCTTACTTATAAAGATGGCGATACCGAAACTCTAGAAACATCTGTCTGGAAGGTAAACTTTACCAGTACAAAAGAAGATGTGATAAAATTTATTGATAAAGCTAATCCTAAAGATATGAGGCAAGGAGCTAGAAAATTATGGCTGTTTGGCATCTCCTTCAATAGTATGCCCAAAGAATATCTCTTAGAAGCCATAATAGAAGGAGTTAAGGAGACCAAAACAGAGTATCAAGATCAAGATTTTATTCTGGCTAATGGTCGGATAATACATCCTGACGACATCACTAAGCCCATTTACCAAGCAAGCACGGTAAATTGCGTAAAAGGGGTATATGGACTTATTCGTGTCACCGGTAATGTTGACAACCCTTCTCCACAAATGGCTGTTTGGAGTATTCTTAAATTTTTATTGGGCAAGGAACAAGTGGATCAGTTAATTCAATCAACGGGTTTTAAAGATCCCAGCCTAGAACGAACCGATGATGACGAATTGATCCGGGTAGACCCAGCTCTGAGGCCCAAAAACAAAAACTAAAGTAGCCAGCTTAGCTGGTTCCAAAAATAATGATTCGCAAAAGACTATTCGCAAAAGACTACAAAGAGGAGATTTAAAGATGTTAAGTTTATTAAGAAATCGTTTATTACAAGCTAGGGTTACCCTTGCCTCAAACCGGCATTTACCTTCTTCCAGCAACAAGCTTACAAGCATGCCCGCACGGCCATTTTCCACCAGCCAGCAGCCCACTGAATCGTTGGTCAATACGTCTGCATGGAGAAGATTTAGCGAAAAAGAAAAAAAACTAGCAGCAAGTATAGATGAAGAAGACCAAAGCTTAGAGCTGGCTTATTATAAAGGGCTTGCCTATGTAGATGAGGGGGATGAGGGATACGGAGCTGCACTAAATGCTTTTGAGCGAGCAATCGCTGATCCGGTGTTTGGACCGCGTGCTTACCTACAAATGGGAAAAATTTTTGAGAAATTCAATAATAAAGATCAAGCTATGGAATGCTTTAGAAAAGCTGCCACAGGACTCGATGAAGATCTAGAAAAGATCAACAGAGCTCATCCCGAATTCTTAACGGTATACCCGCAGCTAAAGAGCAATGTGCCATTGAAAGATACTTTAGAGCAGCTCTCCAAACTAGAACAAGAAGCTACAAATAGAGCTTCAGCTATAGCTGCGCATATTAGGGCCAGCGAAAGTTTGTCTGCAAATGAAAAATTAAGCAAAAATGAGCGTTCTTTAGAACTATCAGAAAGTGCTATTAAGCACCCAGAACAGAAAAATGGGACCCAAACTCCACTCAGGGTTGAACAGCAGCAAGAAGCTGAAATTGAAGAACAACCAAGCAATTCAATTAAATTAGGGTTTGGAAAGTAATGATGATGCCAGGGAAGGTGCTTTAATGGCTAAAACTGCACTTGAAACCGGGTTACCGGAGAACGCAGGCTGCTTGCAGGAGCACCACCTTGAGAGCTCAAGCGTGGCCTTTTTGCCTATTAAGCAGAAAATTGCGCCCCAGTAATATATTGAAGCGGCTACCAGTACTAACACCCGCCGTGCCTATCGTGCTGATATTCGCCATTTTGAAAACTGGGGCGGCTTGTTACCTGCCAGAACGGATAAGATTATTGCCTACTTGCAAGACCATGTGCAGAGCCTCAACGCCAGAACCTTGGAAAGGCGTTTAGTGGCTTTAAAGCACTGGCACAATTATCAGGGCTTTGCAGACCCCACCAACCATCCATCGGTCCGTAAAATCCTCAAGGGGATTAAAAACCTTCACGGCAAACCCAAGAATAAAGCACCAGCCTTAAACCTAGAGCAATTGACCCAGATGGTTGCTTATTTGAAAGAGCATGGCGAAAGGAAGTAGAGATGATTAAAAATGTTAAAGATATTCGTGATGAATATTTTGATGAGGGTAAATTATCTGCTCAATCCATTAAAGATTTGGTCTGGTATATAGAAAATGATCCATCTCCCCATTCATCAATTTCTTTGGTAACAGATGCTTGCTTGATGGAACTAGTCCCATTGATCGCTAAGCATTTAGATCATGAGGATGACTTCATTAGGGAAATTACTGTTGGCTGTGTGGTTGGTCGACTTAAATTGGCTGACTATGCCGAAAGAGCACTTAATATGGCTCAAGAAGATCCGGAGGATGGTCCTCGTGGTCTAGCAACATGCAGCCTGGGAGCTGTGATAAATATGGTTAATCCTTTATTGAAAAAACGAATTGCAGTTTACCTTTATGATGTGATCATTAGTCCTGACTATGATGATTTAGATAAAAGATCTGCCTTTGATTCTATATTGGAAGCTATGGATATACCGGTGCCCAAGCGGATCACTATATCGTATGATGAAGCGCATGACTTGGTGAAGCAATTTAAAATAAAGTATGATGCTTAGCCAGTATTTTCTGATCACAACATCTATCGGAGGAGCTTCCAAGTTTACTCTGTAGTGCAACCTCAGGTTTGGCACAAACCTGCGGCGCCAACTTCGTGCGCCACATTGCGAGACAAGCTTATGATTGCTCACATTTGCAGGATAAATGACAAGGCTGCATTTAATAAAATATAAGAAAGATTATAAATGATTGAGAAAATATTTATGATCTTATTGTTTTGAGTTGAAAGGCTAGAATAGCTGAGATCCATGCTGAAAAGGATGACGATAATTTTTAGTCTATAGAACGCTATAGGGGTGATAATGTATAAAAAATTGAAAAACATATTTCTTGTAAGTCTTTTACTTTGTGCCAGCTGTGCCAGCTGTGCCAGGTTTGATGAGGTGCAAGATCATAAATCTTTGCCTGATTGTTCAAAAAGTCAATGGATAAAAAAGAGCAAGCTTAACCCTATGAATTATCAGAAAATTCCTCAGGACAAAGCAGTGGTGGTAATGCGAACTTTTGGCAAGCCTGATAAAGGAGCTCTTGTAGCATTTATTGTGATTCCTATTTATATACCTTTTGATACCACTAGCGCCCCTGAATTAATTTTTAAAAGGATGGCTGATAATGATGGCCCAGTTCAAAATTTTGTTTTTTCCACGGAATACAATTCTGATAGACACGCAGCCTATATTGTTGAACCCGGCACCTACGTGATTGCAAACATTTTGAAGGGTAGTAGTTATTTGGTCAATAAGAGTGGATGGAATACACAACTTCAAAGGCCACAAATTGGTGGGTTTAGCGTGAAAGCTGGGGAGATAGTTTACATTGGTGATTTGGAAGTAAATTCGGTTAGCTCAAGGGTTGAAAATAAAAAAAGATTGGATTATTTTGAAATAAATATACATGATAATTTTGATGATGCGAAAGCGTCTGTTTTTAAGAAATATCCTCACCTGCCCTTGTCTAAAATTCAAAGAAAAATAATGACAAAGGGTCTGGCACCACAATCAGTCGATATCAATAAGGGTGGTAAAGGTGATTCATGATGATTCTATTTAGAGTTTTTTACTTGGCTCGGCGTTTTTTTTGCAGACTTAAATGCTAAAGGAGCTTATCAAGCCGTAAAGGCAAACTATGGGTTCAAGTCCTGTAGTCAATGGCCTTAAGTTAAGGACCAGGGCTGTCCTACGATTAGTTAATTAACCACCAATTAAGAAGCAGGTTATTATGGGTTTCCATACCAGGAATGGAGATCTAATTCAGCCTTGGCTCAAGCGGCAGCAAGAGGCGAGGATATCCAGGATGCTGATGTGGTTCGTCAAGCGGCTCAAGATGCTAAATTGCAGGATGAACAGGAAACCATTTTGCAACAAGAGCGTTTAGTAAATTATGGGAAAGATTTAAGAAGCTAATGGAGAACGCAAAATGCAGTCCAGAAAAGAATATATTGAGATCTTAAGAAAATATTTGCCGCAAGGTTTACAAGGAGCTGAAACTGATTATATGGGTGAGAAGGGAAATTTTCATCCTGAATGGTTTGATAACGCGGATTCCATTATGTCACGCGCAGGGAAAGAAGAATTATATGAGCTAATTCCAGATGTATTTAAAATGCTCAATTGTAAGGATGGTTTGTTGAGGGGTCATGCAATTATTACCCTTTCTTTCGATACTCGGCTTCAAAGCCCAGAGGCGAAAGATATTGCCTATAAAATGTGGTTAGAAGATGATGATGAAGGGGTGCGAGAAAGCGCACTCATGGCATGGACTGCTTTTTACACAAATACCAAAGATCCTAAAATCTTAAAGAAATTGTATGAGATCATTAAAAGTAAAAATCATCCCGTTGCTCATCGATTTGAAGCTTTAAGAAATATATATGCAGTGAGTTAGGTTAAGTCAGAGTCTTATAACCCTTATAGTCGAAAATTTTGTAATTACCCTAAAAAAACACATGAAGAATTTGAACAATTAGTGGATTGGGAAGAGATTAAATCTATTTTAAAAAAATATGCTCCAGATGCTATGAAATAAGATATTGGGTTTTCTTATCATCATGTCATCGATAAAGGTAAATACTGACGCAGTTAAGGCTTTCAACTTGGGTTTTTTTGCTTTTTCATTTGGCTCGCAGCTCCAAGTTGATTGAGAAGGGGAGCAATTCTTATATTAAGGCTAGTCCAAACAGAGGGCAGATGTTTGCTGTATAGGGTGTTACAACAAAGATTCTGTGTAAAATCATTGCATCAAAAAGTTGGTTAAGGTTTCGAGAGACAATTTCCCGAATGGCCTTATTGAAATTAACCATTAGGTTCTTGGCCTAGGCTTATGTTGGTTTATAGGTGCAGGGCGGCGAATTTCATCATAGATCTTTAAGGCATGGGCCGCGGCCTGATTGCCGCCATTTGCCAATAATGTTACCTTACTATGTAGGTCTTCTTTCATAAATAATTTGGGCCGGCCCAGGCTTATATCATCCAGCCGAATATTTGTCATAAAAGTGATCGCTTGCTGTGGGCTGAAATCGTTGAGCTGCAGCTCTAAATTGGGTTGAGAAATTGAGAAGATTTGTACCGACTTCGCCATTTCGGCAAATGTATTTTCACTTGGAGATGGAGATTTGGCCTCAATCTTAATTATTGGAATGTTTTGAACCCTAATTCGGTGCTTAGTAATTTCGAATATGTTTTCATCTACGACATTAATGTTTTTTTCTCCAAATCTCTCTCTAAAGTCCGCTTGGGCCTTTCCCCAGGAAATAGCATGCAATGTTGTTCTTTGGTCATTTTCGATTGAGCGGTCTTGCTTTGCAGTTAAAGCAGGAGCTGGAGCAGCTGCTTTTAGTGTCGAAAACGTTAATTGTTTTGTCTTGGGTTCAAGGGCCTTAATTGCAGTTTTCTCGTCGGACTTTTTTACCATTTGATTTGAAGCAACCGTCTTCTGTGATGGTGCCTTTGGTTGAACCGGATGAGTAGTTTGGCTGCTGGTAGGCTTGGTTTGGCCTGGTTTTTGATTGTTTGATGCGATTCGAGATTTAATAATAGTGTCAAGCAATCTGAGGATATCACGATGACCATACAACTTTGCTTCAGAAAGTGAGTAGGCCTGCTGCAGTTGCATTAAAGCACTTAAATGATTGAGATGAATAGCCTCATCTTGTTCACCTTTTAAATTCTTGATGCGCTTGTTGAGGGCTTGGATTTGCTTTGAGATTGCAATCTGATGGTCGGCTTCATGGTTCTGAGCTTTCGAGTTCTGATTAAAGATTTCCCTAAGATCTTCTGTTTTCATATTAGCATATGACTGATTTAGGAGTGCTAACACCCTATTTTCATGTATATTAATTGATTCAGCCAATGACGTGGGGAGGGTTCTATTTGGTTCGGTATTTAAAAAGAAAGCACGTTGTTCGCGTAATTTCTGCAATTTATCGGCTTCATCTCTTGTGGCTCCATTCGGGTAACCTGTCAACCTATTGTTGGGATTTTGCGCTAAAGCGGCAGGTTTTTGTGGAGGGTGGGCGGTACCTTTTTTTGCATTGGTCTTTCTATTTTCTTGCAGTATGGTTGTGTTGGGCACAGGCTGTGATGAATCATTTTGGATTTTATTTAAAGCTTTGCCTGCCAGTTCGAGGGCTTCTTTCGTTCTATTATATTGTTGAGCGATGTTGGCAGTATCTCGTAGATGCATGTCCTTATTGCTTTGGGTTCCAATCATAGAAAGG
>Ga0302221_10001509_pt1 | contig 14951 bp, 4 predicted proteins | sample II_Palsa_E2_1_FD_193517 | JGI IMG/M metagenome (GOLD analysis project Ga0302221, IMG submission 193517) | Peat permafrost microbial communities from Stordalen Mire near Abisko, Sweden - II_Palsa_E2_1 | ecosystem: Environmental > Terrestrial > Soil > Palsa > Peat permafrost | place: Sweden... | reverse complement strand
CTTATGCGCACTTCTAAGGCCCCTTACTTCTAAAAGTGCGTATAGGCGGCCAAGCTTTAATTTTGCTAGTAAGAAAGGGTAAGCAGCCACTATAACATAAACAAAAGCGCCACCTTCTACTTGTGCTGCTTATAGCACAATTGCCGGCCCGTTTTTGTACTCTCCCCCCCGGTTTAATTGCTAGCGTGTCAACGTTGGCACAGATATTTTTTTGCTGTAAACTAGCTCGTGCAAGCCTGGCTACGCTAGCATTTAAACCGGGGGGGGGGAAGAGTATCATATGCCGTACAACCCAATTCTCGGGCTTGTTTTAAATGATGTGTTTTATATAAGCAAAAAGGCATGCTCCCGGGCAGCAAACAATAGAGTATTTATATAAGAAATCGCCTCTTCTTGCTACTCCTCCTCATTATTATTTGCATTAGAATTACAGTGCAGTTTTGGGACGCGTAGCATAACATGTAATTAAATATAGTATGCTAGTTGCATAGTAGGTGAAAGTTATCTTATTAAGTATATGTGTACGCGCAAAGGATATACTTTACAAATGTGCAAAATGTGCTAACTGCATTAGGCCTAATGCCTTGCACGTGATTATTCTACTAACACTATCCTCCTAAACTATCCTCTTAAACTGTTCTCCTAAACTGGCCTCCTAAACTGTCCTCCTAAACTGTTCTCTTAAACTGTCCTTTTAAATTGTCCTCTAAAATTTTCTATTTTTTTAATAAGTATAATTGCTAATTAATTGCCTTACCTGCCAATTAATTGCCCCACTTGCCAATTGACTGCCAAGTAGCTGCCAATAGCACCAAGCAGGTGCCAATAGCACGTGCGCTTAAGCGAAAAATTGTTGGCAAGTTTTTTTTTCCTGATAAAGTACAATAAAGCTAATAACTTAAAATACTTTTAGCTATGCCAAAAACACTTTAATGCAATTATATAAGATATAATGCTTGCAACAAATAATAAATATGCCCTTTCTTTATTTTTAACTATACTTGCATTAGCAAAGAAACCCACTAAAGCTAGTAAAGTGTTAAAGGTTCTTATTCTTAGAACAATAAAGCTTAAAAAACCCGCTAATAAAATCGATTAATTAATAAAAGAACTATAAAAACTATCAATTTTATCTATTATTTAAAAGGATTTGCAAAAGGCTATTAATGCTTTAATTACTACTATTAATAACAAGATTTAGTTTATACTCTTTACAATTAATAACTTAAAAGACACTTAAGCATTTGAAAGTTATTATAATAAAAGGGGTTTTAGTAGATATAGTTAAAGTTAAAGTAGTTATTATAATAAAAAAGGAGAGAGAGTATTTATATTAACTAGTAATAATTGCCCTTATTTGAATTTTTAGTAAAATATAGCTTAAGTTAATGCTATATTTTAGTTATTTAATAAAAACTATTTAAAGTATTTTAAAAGAGATTAAGATAATGCTATGAACCTTAACTGTAATTATATATACTTAAATAACTATTTATTAATATAAGAGCTAATTAACTTTAAGTGTATTTATAAAGATAGCTATAATTGGTATAAAGGAAAATAAAACCTTAATTGCCCTTTTATACCTCTTATACTACAAAACAATTAATATTAGTTTAATTAAATTAAAATTTAACTTTAAAGGGATAAATATAATTATAATATATTAATATAGCTTATAAATGCTTAATAATTATAAAATAATATTTAGCTTAAAACTTAAAAGAGAAACAAGTCTTAAGCCCCTTTTATACTTAGCAATTTGTATAAAAGCAAAGAGATTTTGCATTGAAATATTAATAATATTTTTATTTTTAAAAGCAATTGTATAAATATTATAAATAAAGATAATATCTTTATTAATAATATATATAATATAATATATTTTATATTATCTATTAATGCTACTAAATCTTTAAAAGCAAAGAGAAAAGGACTATAAATTGCTTAGAATATTATAAAGCAATAAGCTTAAATAAAAGAAAGGCTCTTGCAAGCAAAAAGCTAAAGATTTGCTATATTAGGAGTTAAAATAGATATTAGACCCTTATAAGATATAAACTTTAACTTAGCTTTTAATAAAAAACTAAAACTAAAACTAGTTAATACTTTGTAAAAAAAAGCTTATTTTACAATCAAAAAAGCAACTATTTTACTTTTATATATATAAAAGGGGATAAAAATAATTATTAATGCCCTTAAAACTCTTAATCTTATAGCTATAATTTAGCACTAATAATTAAAGGACAATTAAGCTTATATAATAATTTTAAAGATAAAAAAGCAATAGTTATATATATAGCTAAAAAAAATCAAGAAAATAACTAAAATAACTATTATAGCTAATAAACTAGAATATATAATGCAAAATATAACTTAATTAGCCCAAGTAACTAGTTATATACTTTAAAAAATATAGCTAGCTTTAACTTTAAAACTCCTATCTCTAAAAACAGTATTATTATATCTTTTAGACTTTAATTTTTATTATATAGCTTTAGTAATAAGATTAAATGTTATAATATACTAGATATTAAAGCTAAATGCAACATTTTACTTATAAAAATAGCCAAGAAACTAAGCTACATTATCTATAATATTAATACTTTTACTATATTTACAATTATAAGCAATTAATTTAGTTTTGCTAATATAGCTAAAAATTAAAATTAATATTGCAAAAGGGGTTAATTGCAAGGATATATTCTTTTTAATTAACAACTCTTTTAAGACTTTGCTAAAAATGCTATTTATTAGCAAAATGAAAATAGCTATAAACTATAAAGACAATAGTTTATAAAATAATATATTTATTAATTTAAAGGACTTAAAAAATACTTATATAGTTATAATTGTTTTACTACTAAAGAGTATCTCTGAAAAGAAGGTCTAATTTAGCAAAACTTTTAGCCCAAAATCGAGAAAGTAAACTCGAGTAATAAGGAAAAAGAAGAAAAGGAAAATTAAAGCTTAATTCTTTAGCTAAAAAGAATATTAAAGAAATAAAGGTTATTTTAAGGTTTTTAGAGAAGTTTTATAATTTTAAGACTAGTATTACTAATTTTGTTTTAGATATAAGAGCTACAAAAAGCGCCTTTATTTAGCTTTTATAAAGCACTTTCCAAATATAATATAAAAATAAGTAGCAAATATTTTAAATATTAATATTCTAAACACTAAAGTAAAATTATACTATTTAATACTAGCTAGTTTTATCTTCAAAGCTAGGAATAAAGGATTAGAGTTTTTGGAGCTTTTATAGTTTTTTAATAAATTAAAAAGGGCATTACTATATTTAAAAGATAAGGACAAAAGCAAGAAGATTGTATATATTAATATATTAAAACCATTAAAATTAAAGAAAATAGCAATTGCATTGCAGGTCCTTATAAGTGTGCCCTTTATACTCTTATGAAATAATATTTGCAAACTAAAAGCTAAAAAAGTATGACTAATTAATAGGAATAATAAAACAAAAAAAGGACTTAAAGAACAATTTAATTAATATAAGCAATTTAAAGTATAAAATACCTTGCAAAAGCAAGTAAGCAAATACTAGAACTATTTACTTTTATACTTTATTACAATATTAAAAAGCTTTTACCTTATACTAAAACAATTAGCAAAACTGGATATTAAAGATTAGCTTTAAGATAAAGAAAGGGCTATATTCGAAAAACTAATCATTAATTGCAAAAGTGCTATTATATTTGACTAGAAAGAAATAAAAAAGATTTATAAAGATATTAGCCCCTTTATTCTTATTAAAATAATATTATATAAAGCTTAGCGAAAAAAGAATTTCTCTTGCTTTAAAGCTTTAATGCTAGTAATAATAAAAATGCTATTAAAATGCTTAGACTAAAAAGTATTAGAAAATGGCAATAAACCTTATAAAAACCCTTAATTCCTAGTTGCAAAGAAATTAGCTAGCATTTATAAAGTTATTAATATAGCAATAAAGATAAATTCTAGTACTTTACAAGATACTAATATGTTTTTATTAATAAACAAGTTTTTAGAAGAATTTGCTAAATGCTAACATGCTTCTTTGATTAATTTCTTCTATAAATATAATTAACTTACTTTAAATGTTAAAAGCAAGAATATAATAGCTTTTATAACCCCTTTTAGCTTACTTAAAATAACTACTTTATTGCAAAGAGCTATTAATTTAGTAGCTTAATTTGTATAAGTAATAATAACAATTTTGAAAGACTTGTTCTTAGCTATAGCTATATTATTTATTAATAATATTAAAGTAAAGGGGCTATATATTAATTATAATAAAGAATTAAAGCTTTTTGGGATTTGTTAATTTATATTTGAGTATTTGCAAAACTTAAATAAAACCTTAAATTAAATTAAATAAGCTAAAGCTTATATTAGACTTAAATTATAGTTTTGCTATAATAGTATAAGTATTATAAGTTTTATATATAGTTTTAGAAGAAGAGGCCTTATTATTGCCAAAGTTAATAAAATCTTAAATTAGCACTAATATAATAATATTATAAAAGCTAAAGCATTTTTAGGAATTTGTATATATTACAAAATTCGGATTAAAGTATATATTATAATAGCTAAATTAATTTATTAACTAATTAAGAAAAGAGAGTCTTTTTATAAGGGGAAAAATAAATCAAAGCAATGCAAACTCTTTAAAAAAAATTATTATTATATTATTATTTTAGCTATTAATGCTAGCTTATTTGAATAAAGAGCAGTTTTAAGCTAATATAATAATAAAAGATGCAAAAGGGTTATTTAATATAAATTTAAAATATAAAATTAAGCTAAATAAAGCTATAATGCTATTAAGAAAAAATGCAAAAAAGTTTTTAAAGCTTTGCAAAAATTGCAATTTTGGCTATATAATATTTATTTTATCTTAGAAATAAATGCAAATATGCTTGTTGCTTAGCTATATTAAGCAGCTATTAACCTTTTTAAAGTTTTAATTATATATTAACTTATATAAATTAAGCTATTTAACTTTAAAGTATATTATATAAAGAATAAAAGCATATTGCAGCTAATAGACTATTTTAGCACTTTTATTATAAAGATGATTTAAAAGATAATCCGAATATTAATAAATTTATTACATTAAAGCTTAATATAATTAAAATTTAACTAGTTATTAAAAGTGCAAAAATAGTAAAGTGTTGCAATATTAAATATAATATATGCTTTAATTAGCTAAAGCTTTGCTTAGCTAAAACTTGCAAGTTAAAGCTTTACTTTAAAAGCAAGCCTTTTTTTAAGCTGCTTTTAAAGGGGGAATTTCCCCTTTTATAATAGCTTTATATTTTAAGCATTTAAGCAAAAAGCTATTTTAAATTATATAACTAATAACTATAATATTATATATTACTTTCTATTAATACTTTAAAATGCAATTAATAGTTTTATATTAATTAATTTATTTAATAAAAGATATTTAAAGCAATTCTAAGCAATTGCAAAGTATTTGACTATATTAGCTAAGCTTAAAGGCATATTTGAAGGCAAATTTTGTAAATTAAAGAAAAAAGTATTAAATTATAATATATATAATAAGAAATTATAAAGAAATATATGCAAAATATACTTTTTACATTTAATTTTTAATAATTTAGCTTTATAAATAAAAGTTATAAAGGAGTTGTATAATAAAACTAGTTATTTAAGCTAAAAATTACTTTTATAAGGTTAGTATATAAATATTATTAGGAAAGTTCTTATAATAATGTCTACAAATATTGCAATTTTTGTAAAGTATATTAATACAAATATAAGCAATAACAAAAAGAGGCTTTGTTCCTTATAAAAGCTGCTCTTTTATTTTATTATATTAGTATAAATGTTATAAAGCTGCTTAAATGCAAAGGTTATAATTGTTTAGTAATAGCCAGAAATAACTTCTTTAAATAGCTAAAAGCTAAACTTATAAAGAACTTTATTAGCAAGAAAGTTATAAAGTTTATTTAAATTAAAGTAATTTGCTAATTTAATTTATTTAAACAACTTAAAGTTAATAGTAATGCTAAATTAAAAAGTTTTATAATTAAAAAGCTTTAAAAGCTAAGGATTTGTAAGATTATAATCTTTGTATATAATTTTAAAGCTAATAAAATAATAAAGTATAAGCATTAACTAATTGCATTAGCTTTAATTGCTTTAAGTATAAGAAGACAGAAATTATAAGTAAACCTTTTACTTTAAATGCTTTTTGCAAATAAAACTATTATATATAGCTTTATAAGCTTTACCCTTTTTTATATAGTTTATAGCAAAAAAGCAATACTTTTAATAGAAACTTGTTATTTTATATAAAGGACTTTTAAATAAAACAAAGTTTATAATTAATTGACTTTGCTAAAGCTTTATATATAACAAATTCAAATGTGTAATAAAGATATTAAGAAGTTTAAGTTACAAAAAACTTAATAATGTATTAAAGGTAAAGCTAACTTTAATACTAAGTATTAAATTTATAAAAACTAATTTAAGCTAAAGATTTTGTTTTAGTATATAATATTAAAAATATTAATTAAAACAAATCCAAAAATATTAAACTTTTATACTAGTAACTAAAGCTATACAAAGTTAAGAAAGCAAACTAGTTAAAGAGGATTTATGTATTAGAAAAATTAGACAAAACTCTTTTATATTATATATATATATATATAAGAAAGTAATTAAAGTAATTTGCTAAAAGAGATTATTAGCATTAATATTCTTATAAAAATAAAATATTAAAGCTTGCTTTTAAAGAAGTTAAATTTCAAATTAATACTAAATTAAAAAAGGAAGCTATTGCAAAGCTTTATACTAAAATTACTTAAGAAATTAAAAAAGACACTAAAATTGTTATATAAGTCTTAAAACTCCTTAAATCTAAAACGGGGAAGTATATTTGCTTTAATAATAACTAGAATAAAGCTAAATTAGCAAGTAAAGATAAAGACTAAAAGTAAAGGCTATTATTAACTATAAATGTATAGCTATTAGTACTTAAACTTAAATTTATATATACTTTAAAACACAAAAACAACCTAAAAAAGATTATATCACCTAAAATCGGACTTTACTTAAGCTAGGACTTGGTTGATAACTGTAATTTGCAAATATAGCTATTTAGCAAAAGCTAGTTTAAAGCTATAAGTAATATAAAAGCTATATTAAAAGTATCAAATATAAGATAAAAATAAAACTAAAGGATTAATAGCAACAAAAATACTAGATAAAGCCTTCTATTTAATTATAACTAGAAAAAATAACAATAATAATAAAATTATAGCTGCAACTACTAAAATATAAGCAAAAAAACTTTAAAGCTATAAGTAATAGTCAAAAAGGGTAAAGAAACTTTATAACCAAGTAAAACAAGTTCTTAGTAACATTGCTATACTCTAAGCTATTAAAATACAAATAATAGCTATAAGAGGAAGTAGTGTTAAAAAAAGAAAAGTAATTATATGATTTGTTTTAAAAAAGGACCTAGCATTTCTTTCTTATTTTAGCTTTTAGTTGCTTTTTGCTTTCGTATTTAATTACTTAAGCTTTTTTATTTATTTCCTTTGTTATATATTTGATTTCCTTTGTTATATATAAAGTCTCTTATATTATATATAAAGTTTTTATATTTTTTGTTTACTTTTGATTTATACTTGTATTCCCTTTACTAAAAACCTCTATTTACTTTACTTTTTACTTGCTTGGAACAAGTAATAAATATAAGAGGGACAAGGCCAACTTATACTTGCTTTTTGCATTTCTTTTACCTTTGAAAACCTTTAATTTGTTCTTTGATTTAATTAAGTCTTTAAAGCTATATATATTTGCTTTAAACCCTTTATTTCCTAGCATTATAATTGCTTTTTCTCTTTAAGTAAATATATTATAAAAAACTTTTTTTTTGCTTATAGCACTAATATACTTTCACTTTTATATAATAAAGGACTTGCACTTTAAAGAAGAGACCTTTTCTTTGATTTTTCTTTTTATTTTATATATTTAAAAGCTTATAATATTTAAGACTTTATTTTTAGTTATAAACTAGTTAATTTTATAAAGTAGCAAATATTTACTTTTATTAAAACTTATATAACTTTATATTTATGCTTTGCAACTTTATAACTTATTTACGCATTTTACACTTTGCAAAAACATTAAATTCCTTATAAAATGCAAGAAAACAAAGTCAAAATCTCAAGTGCAAAGCAAACCTTTTCTAAAAAGGCTAAAAATAAAAAGCTTTTAGTTATATATTATATATTTGCATTTTATAAACCTATAAAGCTGCAAATTGCTAATACTAAAGTTATAAGTCTAGCACAAGCTTTAAATATTGTCAAAAACCTTTTAAATAAAAAGAAAGCTGCTGCAATTACAATATTTAATGCTATATTATTACAAAGCAAAGATAAAGTAAAAGATATAATTTAAAATAAAGAAGCTTTCAAATTAAAAGAAGATGCCTTAGTAGTATATAACACTTAAAACAAGGCATTTATCAAAGCTACAAAGGATATAAAGAAAGCTAAAGCTATTTCTTACAAAGCTTTAGCTAGCTTTATTAAAACTATAAACTAGGAAAACTCTTTTTAAGCGCAAGCTTTTAGCAAATTTATTTAATAAAAACATTTCTAATATAGCAAAAATGTATATAGCAACTTAAATATACTATTTAAATCGAAAATTAAGCTATATAAAGCTATTAAGTTACTTAATATAATAACTTTAAAGTATACTTGCAAAGCTTTAATTTACATTTAATTAGCACTTACTACTAATAATATCAAAGCTGCTTTAAATTATCTAAAGAGCTTAGCAAATAACTAATAGCTAGAAATTAATAAATTACAAGCTATTAAGCTTAGCTAGCTAAGCTTTACTTTTAAAGAATTTGGGGTCCTAATTAAGGGAACTTATGCTAATAAACTATTTTCTGCTTTTATAAACAAGCTTGCAAATTAAAAAGCAATTGTAATTAATATATTAAAAGCCTTTACACTTATATTTGCACTTGCTACAAAAGGACTTATTAAATAACCTGCTAATTAAAAGCAAACTACTAAATAAAAACAAGAAAGGGCAATATATAAAGCTATTTAGGACTTGGCTATTAAACTTGGTATAAAAGAAAATAAAGTCAATTTTAATCAATTTTTATATAAAGGAACTAATATTGCTACTAATCTCTTAGACTTTAAAATAGTTATAACTCTAGCGTTAAAGCTAGCAAATAATATAAAAGCTAACAATGTAAACTCCTTAGCAGCTAGCACTTTTATTAATATACAAATTAAAGCTTTATCTGCAAAAGAGCTAAAAGAGCTGCTTTTAAATATAGTATTTACTCTAATTTTAGTTTTAATAATAAGGAATAGCCTTTACCCTTTAACAAAAGACTTAAAATAAAAGGACTTAGCAAAAGAAAGCTATATTTAAAGAAAAGAAACCTATTTTCTATAAACTAGTTAAAATTAAAGAATATCTTTATATAATAAGTGATTTATAAAAAAAGGATATAGCTTTATAATTAAACCTAGATTTTAATAGCCAATGCTTTGCCTTAAAGGCTATTACATTAAAATATCACTATAAACTTGAATTATATAAGATCCTTTGCTTAAAGCATTTTAAGGAACTTATATACTTTCTTTTTGTATAATTTATTAAAGATATAAATAGCATACTAAAAAGGATATTACAAGTTTATAATATTATTAAGGACAAAACTAGTTTTTGACTTGTTTAAGTTTATTTAAATATACAAAAGCTCTTTTTAAATATGCTTACCATTGCAAATTATATTAAATAATACCTTATCAAAAATCGATTTTGGCCTAAAAACAGATAATAAGCCTTATATTAACCTTATTAGTTAATTTGCTTGTTAAAGGTATAAAGGTATTAAAATAGCACTTTATATAAGTAAAAAAGGGCAAAATGTTAAACTTACTAATTAATAAATTGAAATACTACATTTCTATATTTGTTATAATGCTAAATAGTTATTTTTCTTTTGCTATATAGCTGCTTTAAGCAAACTTTCTAGTTTAGCTTCAATTTTATTAAATATTGCCTAGTAACTTGGTTTTTTTTAGTTATATACCCTTAACTTATCTAGTATTATAACAAGGACTTTATAGTATTGCAATTCTATAAAAGGGATACTAGAAGATTTGAGACTATTACTTCTCTTTGTGCTAAAACCCTCTTAGCTAGTAATAAGCAAGAAATCGGGTACTTAATCTTTAAGGACTCGAGTCCTTTTAATGCTTTTATAATATATGCTTTCTAAAATCGGAGATATATTAATTTATTTGTTTAAAGCAATAAAGGGAAAGCCTTTAATGATTTTATAAAGGGCAAAGAAGACTTGATAATAAGTATTATATTAAAAGTATATAATATACATATTTATTATTTAGGGGTTTCTATTATTTACCCTTTATTTTTAACAAAATAAAGCTTTTACAACTTCAAATTTTACTTTTAATTAGCTTGATTTTAGTTAAATTTAATAGTTTAACTAATACAAGAATCTTATATAACATTATTAAAGCTTTATATAATATTTAGCATATTTTTAAAAATAGTTATTTTAAAGATATAAATAATAATAAGTCTTTTGCTAAAAGCATTTAGCTAAAAGGTATAAAGGCTTTATATAATATAATCTAATGCTTAAAGCGCTTTAATTATTTAGCAATATATGCAAAGATAAAGAAATGGCTAGCATATAGCAATATATAAGCTAATAAGGTGATATATTTTACTTAGTAAAGGGAAGTTATAAAGTAGGTCGAAATTGCATTTAAGTATTTGCAAGAGGACAAAATAGTTATATTTCTTAAGAACAAGTTATACTTTAAGTGCAAATAGGAAGGATTAGAGGTTCTTGCTAGAGATAACAAGAAATACCTAATAATATCGGATAGTAATAAGGTAGAAAACGAGGAATAATTGCTTTTATTGCTCAAAGATAAACAATAAATATAAAAGGGACAAGTGTGGCAAGGCGCTAAGGAGACTGCTGAATTTTGTCGATTTTGGAGGTTTTTAGAGGCTCTTTACTAGTGCTATATATAACTGGAATAGAGGTAAATTGCTGGGTTTTTGTAGCTAGACATGCATTACTCCTAATTATTAATACATATGTGTCGCACACAGCATAGGGTAATCGAATAAACAAGTAATTAATAAATTGTCTAATTAGAAACTAGAAGAGATGGGGGAGAGCTCTTATAATATAAGGCGCGAAGCGCCCCCGATTACGTAAGCTTAGGCCTTAAGCTGCCGTAAGCCCTTACAATTGCGACACACCCCTTAGCTAATTAAGTAATAATACTAAATAAATAAAGCTTACATTTTAAGCGCGCACGCGTTTTTAAATATACGATTCGATAGCTAATAAAACAATCGGATAATCCGCATATTAAAGGCTTTATAGTAGCTCCCGCACTAGCGCGCGCTGCGGCTCTTAATTACTAACCCTTAGTCTATTCCTACTTAAAGTAAGCTCTTCTCCCAGTTTCTAGCTCCCTTTCGCAATATAAATAATAGCACGATCCATTAAACCCCCCGCTAATATTCTAAAACCTTATACGCGCACTTTTACTCGGAACGTTGCTTGCAAGATAATATATTTCTTGCTCGACTTTGTTAACGCGAGCTAATAACTTATAAGTAGCTATTATTATTTTTGCTATTGCCGCTATTCCTATAGCTCGTGCTACTCTTAAAACTCCGGCACGTAATGTAGCGCGTAATAGTAAAAGTAAATTACCTTCCTCGAGTGATTCCGCTCTTATTAAAACCCCTTTTAAAGCTTAAACCCCTTAACTTGCAAAGGGCGCATAATGCGATATTCCTTGCCTTAATTGTAATATACTTTAAAACGATTTACTAAACGCGTCCCTTGCTAACCTAAAAACTAGTTAACTTTACGCTCTTTAAATAAAGTAATAGTAGCTATTTCGACACTATTAGCCAAAGCTCCCGTTATTAGGAATGCGCATCGGGCCACTATTACGAAGCTCTCTTACCCACTTGCGTAAATATAGCTTTATAATTTTTAAATAAATTAATAATTGCAAATAAGATTATAAGTTAATCGTTTTCTAGTCTTATTTATAACTAATTACTCGCTTTAAAGGCTTAACAAGCTTTACGCATCCGTTTGCATTATACTCGAAATCGCAAAATTAAACGGCGAGACTAGTAATAATAGTATAAAGCTAGTAGCAATTGCGCTTGCAATTAATATAGCTAAACTAGTAGCTATTGCTCTTGTAATTCTTATTACGGCTACTCCTTTTAAGCTTACTACTCTTACAATTCCTATTATAGCTACTCCTCTTAAGTATAATGCTTATAAAGCTATAAAAGGTCGCATAGCTAGTAATGCAAGTTAGTCGGATTGTATAAAGGGTATTTTAAGCGAGCTAGTTAACTTAATAGCAAAGAAGTTTTAATGCTTCGGCACGCTACTTACAAGTTTTATAAAATAAACAAATAAAAAGTTAATAAATAAAATAATTCCTTTGTTATTTTACATTTTCGAGCATCTTATGCAAGTCTTAAAAGTTTAATAACAATTAAAAGTATTTAAACTTATAATATAGCAAGTTTTTAATTAATTTATTTGCTAATATCTCTTTTATTAATAAATATACTACTTAAAATGCGCTTTTCGCGTGCTTTTAGCGTAGCTATATGTTTTATATATTAATATAGCGTAACTTAGTAATAATTCTCTCGTTTTCTTTAATTATAAGCTTAATCGTTTGTTAATTATCGTAAAAGATTATTTATAATTCTTTTAAATTAAGCTTAATATCTTTAAAAAACCGCTAAAAAGCTATAATTTCTTTAGCTATTTGCTTAATAGCAAGTAGCTCGGCCTTTATAATAAAGGTAATAATAGTCGATTAGCAAGCTGCTTTTTATATAACTAGTCTTTTAAAAAGAGATATAATATACCCTTGCGCAAATTGTCAAGTGTTTAAGTTATTAGCGTATAAAGTATTAAATGCAATTATTAAGTTAATATCTTAAAGCTCTTTTAAGTACTAAATCCTTAAAAACTATATTTTATACAAGTATTTAATTATTTAATTAGCTACAAAGAAGTGCTATAGCCTTAAGTTTATAAGGAATTAGGATAGCAAAGAAGTAATATATATTATATCTAGTTAAATTATAATTGCTATATAAAGTACCGAATTAACCTTTTCTTAATACTCTTTAACTTACTTTAAAAGAGCTTATCCTTTATACTTCTTAAACTTTATAATCGGGAGAAGGGTTATATAGCACCCCTTTATAAGTTAAAATTTCTTTATAATCTTTTTAATATAAGTATTATATATAAGCTAAAGCTTCCGGGCAAGTTTATCCTTAATTATATAAACCCCTAAAAACTATTTTACTTCCTTTATTAAGTAAATATCGTATATCTCTTTAATCCTTTAAATAATCCCCTTAGCTAATACTTTATTGCTCTTATAAAATATTACTTAAATATCGTCGATATAAAATAAAACAAAGACTTTATGCTTTAAGTCTATAAATATACATAGCTCTTCTTTATATGCGACAAGCTTAATATTAGTAAAAGTGCTTATAAACTCCTTATATTAAAGCGCTAAGGAGTCCTTTAGCTTATATAAAGCTTAATCGATTTTAGTATATATTCCAAGTATTCTAAAACTATTTAAGAGTTAATATATTACAAGTAAGCTACTAACTAGTCTTTTTGCATTTGCGAAAGCATTAATAATATCGAATTGCTTAATCTTTAAATCGAAGTAAGCTATAATAGCTATAAATATTCGAAACAAGCGCGTTGCAAGTATAATCGCATAAGTTAATAAGATCGACTACTCCTTTTGCAAATTACCCCTTATAATTATCTTTAATCAGCATTTAATTAAATAGCTATTTAAGTCGTTTTTATATATAAAAACCCATTTTAGCAAGATCGGGTTAGCTATAGTTTTATTACACGAGATTACCCTTTAATAGTCTCTTAATTCGAGGTTCTTAAGCTTAAGTTTTGCGTCTTGCTTAAATAAAGCCCCGAGTAAGTGCTTTTCTAGTTTACTTTATAACTTTAGCGCCTTCGGGAGCTTACTTAAATAAATACAAGGAATATTGCCCTTAAAAAGAACTCGGTCCTTTAAGCTTTAATTTAATAAAACCGATATTATAATTATTATATATATTATCTTATATTATTTTATATCTCCTTCTCTTAATTTGCTTAGCTAATTAAGCTATAGCGTTTTAAAGAGGGATTCGAAGTAATCGGTTTTATTTAATCTTATTATTATAATTAATAATATATATAAAATTATATATACTTAATTATTATTAAGCCCCCCTTTATTATAATTATAATTGTCGTTATCGGGCCCCTTTCTTTAAAGTCTCTTGCTTATATAAGTCTTATCTCACGTTTTACGCTCTTATTTGCGTTTTAGCTTTGCAAGTGCTTTTTTAAAGCTCTTTTCGGAGCTTTTTAAGTTTCTTTAAATTAGATTATTTTAGGGTTAATTTATTAAAGTCGGATTTTAGGCTTAATCCGTTAATAAAGTCCTTTCTTTACTTTGTTATTTAATTAAGTGCACTTCTTTAACAAGGTTTAAAAGCTTTTTAATAGCTTCTTTATCGATCGAATTAAGCTTTAATATTAACTTAATCGAAACTTTATTACTTTTACTTAATATGCTTTTAAGCTTTAAAGTAAGTTTTAAAGACAAAAGTCTTATCTTTATTACAGGTTTTGCAAGTATAAAGCTCTTTACCCCCGAGTTTTAGCCGCTTAAGACCTCGCTCGAGAGCTCCTTTATACTCCTTATAATAAGTAACTTTAAAATTCGCTTTAAAAAGTTATTATCTTATAGTCTTAAGTTTTTAAAAATCGACTTAGCGTTTTAAGCTCCCTCTTTTTC
>Ga0302221_10001507_pt1 | contig 14958 bp, 2 predicted proteins | sample II_Palsa_E2_1_FD_193517 | JGI IMG/M metagenome (GOLD analysis project Ga0302221, IMG submission 193517) | Peat permafrost microbial communities from Stordalen Mire near Abisko, Sweden - II_Palsa_E2_1 | ecosystem: Environmental > Terrestrial > Soil > Palsa > Peat permafrost | place: Sweden... | reverse complement strand
ACCCGTATAAAATAGCCCTGGGTGATACCTAGGAGGTTTCCAGCTGGGTAAAACCGGTATTACCCTACCCAAGTCCCAAGTCTGATTCTCTCGATATATTGAAGATTAATAAAACAGAAGGATTTGAATTAGATTCTATCGCGTAGAAGGAAGGTACTCTACTAGCCTATATGCTTATTTATAACTATCTCTTAGATAATCGCGCGTATTAAGCTGCCGTATTACTGCTCTTTTCAAGAGTCTTGTCGTATTGATTTACGATCACCTCTTAAATAGTCGAGCATATTTAACTGTCGTATCACTGCTCTGCTTTAGTTCGGAGTCTCATCTTATAGCTCCTTGAGCTGACTAAAGAAGTGCTTATTTATAGCTAACACTCTATAATTGACTACGCGTATTAAGGGCCGTATTATTACTTATATATAAGTCTTACACCTGTCACGATCGCCAGTCGCACTAAAGAGCTAGCCAGGTAGTTCTTTTATAAGGGACGCTCCCTTAGACGTTCTCTCATCGTAGTAGTACTCTACGGAGTGGCATAAGGCCGGGCTCATAACTTATTAAACAGGTAGGTCATATTTGAGAAGCGTAAAGATTGAATATACTATAAAAGGTGTTTATATACAGCCGAAGTGAAGCGTGTCAGATCACGTGACGCACTAGACAGGTGCTCTGGAATAACCCGCTCAATATTAATAATTAAATAAAGAAAGATTAATATAAGGATTAATAAAATAAGAATAAATTCACTTTTAAATTCGTTTATTAATATAGTTTTAATAACTTCTTAAAATGCTTTTAATATAATATATTATATATAATTAAAACGACTTATAAAAATAATATATATAATTTCTTTAATTAATTTAATAAAGAGTATAAAGAGAATTAATAATTCAATAGATTTTTAATATTTTTTAATATTTTATAATATTATAATTATATTAAAATTAATCTTTATATTAATTTTTATATTAATCAATTTATTATTAAACTTAAATCAACGCTTATATTTAATAAGAATAAACTTCGTAATAAGAGCGTTATATAAAGCTTTACTTTTAATAGTTTTCAATTCTTAATATATTTAAATAAGTCTATTTATATATATTATTTTAAATGCACTTTATTATAATAAATAATAAATAATATAAAGATTAATATAAAGTAAAGAAAGAAATATATTAATATTAATATTATTAGTTTATAAATAAGTAAATAAATAAATAAAAATAATAAAGTGAAAATTTTAAAAATAATATAATAAATTAAATTATTAATACTTTAAAATTAAAGTTTTATTTATTAAATATAATGAATTATTAAACTATTTCTTATTTTAAAATCCTTTTTATTTATAATTTATATTTGATATAATTATAGTCAGAAGTGACTTTAATGCTTTTATATAAAGAATATTAAAAAATTACAATTATAATTTTACTTTTATTTTAAAGTAAAATATTATATATTTATATATATCTCTTATAAAAAAGGATCTTTAATTGATAATAAACTGTTTATAAAGAGCTTTTATTCCTTCTTTAATTATATTTTAAAATAGTCTTTTTAAAGTTTAATTATAAATAAAAATAATTCTCTTTATTATCTTTATATTCTTTATATAATAATATTAATAACTACTCTTATTATAAAACCATTATATAATTAGTCAATTTTATTATAATATTAATAAGACTTTATAAATATATTAAATAAGTTTTGAAAAATATTAAGAAAGAATATAAAGACTTTTATAAATAATTTAAGAATATAAAGAAGAATTTAAAAGACGAGATTAAAAATATATATAAAAAAGATTACTTCTTTTAAATTTATAATAAAATAATAAAAAAGTAATTAAATAAGTAATTAAATAAAATAATTATAAAAGAGATAAAAGAAGTCGAGTTTATTATTAAATATTGATTTATAAAATAATTATAATTATAATGAACTTAATTTATTAGCCTTTTAATAATCACTTTTACTTATAATATATATAAATGTAATAAATAATAAGAGAATAAAAAGTAGTTTCATTAAAGATTTAAAGTTAAAAAGAAAAGAAAGAAAGAAGTGAAGTCAAAGTATATATTTATAAACTTATTATAAGTCCGGTTTTAAGTTAACTCTTTATTAACAGTCTATAATCACTTAACTTTATATATATATTTATAATAATAATAATTTTTTTATAAACTTAAACTTTTAAAATATTATCTTTTATAAAGTTTTTATTATTAATCTTTTTATTATATTTACTTTTTAATAAGAGTTTTAAACTTATATTTATAAATTATAATTAATTTTAATCTTTAAAAATTTAAAGATTTAATTAAAAAGAAATCTTTTATTCTTAAACTCTTTTTATTATTTAATAAATTTCTCTTTATTTATAAAAAGACTTAATATATTATTTATATTAAAAATGAATAACTTTTATATAAATAACGAATATATATTTTTAAATACTTTTTATATATATAAGACTATATTAAGAATATTCATTTAAATAAAATATTAATAAAATAGTCTTTTATTTATTATTATTCTATTTATAAAACTTAAAGATTAGTCTTTAATTATATTACTTTAAGAATTATATAATAAGAGTTTATAAGATTAATCTCTGACTTTAAACTTTCTCTTATTGATTTTTTTATCTTATAATTTTCTTTTTAAAATATATATTATTAAGAGTTATAAAGATTTTAATTTAATTAAAGTTATATAAATATATAAGAAATAAATTATTTAATGTTTTGATTTAATTATTTTATAATATAATATAAAATACAAATTATATATTAAAAGTTAATTACGTTATATTCATTTATATATAATATTTAATATAGAATTACTTCGCTCTTAAATGTTTATAAACAAATCTTTTATTAAATTTAAATTTCTATATATTACTTTTATTATCAAAATATATGTCTTTATCCTCGGAATCTTTATCCTCTCATTAAATAAAATCCGTGAATAAAATATTGTTTAAAGAGACTAATTTATAATTATAAGCTGTAAAGGCCAAGAAGTAAGCATTGAGCGCCGTTATATTATTAGTGTTTATAAAAGACAATGTGGTTTCTAAGCTATATATTTAACGTTTAAACTACTTATAATCTTAAAGGCTATATATTATATATTAAATATATTATATTATAAAATATATGAAAAATTAAATTTATATATTATTATTAATATTATAGAAATTAAAATAATTATATTATAAACAGAAATACATCTTTTGAATTCTTTAAGAAACTCAATAAAACAAGGCTATTATAATAAGATTTGATTATTTATAATAAGTATTCTTTGTCTTATATTAATATATTATATTCGAGTATTATAATACTTATATATAAGAGTATTAAGAATTTAAATAATGTTCCGCCGAATATCTTTAATAAGATTATTAAGAACTTTTATAAAGTTAAATTGAGTGTTATAAGATATATTAATAGAATTATTATAAACTTCTATAATATTATACTGAATATTATAAAGCTTAAATATAGAATTATAAAGAACTTTTATAATTTCATACGTTATAATAGATTTTATCTAGCCCCGTTATATATTTAATCACTACGTTTTATTTACTTTTAATTTAAGCTTAATCTTTTATTACTCTCTTTTATAATTAATATTCTTATTATTTAATTCTTTAATAATTTGACTTTAATCTTATTATATTAATCTTCGTCTTCGTTTTTATCTTTGTCTTTATATTATATGCTTTTAAAGACTTCAAATTAATAAAAGCTCTTATAGTTTTAAAATTAAATAAATAAATACTCATTATAAGAAGTTAATAAGCATTAATATTATAATAAGAATAATGACGTTGATAACGATTTTAAATATATTTAAGAGATAATTTATAAAGCTTTTTTTAACATTGTTAATAATTCGGTAAATATTTAAAATATTCTTTTAAAAAGTAGAATTATTTAATTTGCTTTAATAAATATTTAAAATACTTTTAAGAGTATTATTTTTAAAAAGAGTATTTTATCTTTATATTTTTTATTAAAATAACTTAGAGCTATTTTTAGAAAACCTTTAATATAAAGACTGAATTAAGTATTTTTATATATAAATAAGAAAAAATTAAATTAAAATATAATTTTATAAAATAATTAACTTTTTTTTTAAAGTTAATAAGTTTAGAAAATTATATTTTAATAAGTTTTAAAGATATTAACGTAATTATTTTATATTTATAAATAAAATTAATAAACTCAATTTCCTTATTAAAATATTTTTAAAAATAGCTCTAAATTAATTTAATAAGAAATATAAAGAGTATTTTTAAAAGTATTTCAAATATTTATAAAGTAAATCAAATAATTCCACTTTTTAAAAGAGTATTTCAGATATTTATTATTAATAATTATGTTAAAATTGTTATTGCCGTTGTTATTATTATTATTATTATTAAAAGATATTAGAATTAAACTAGAGTTTATAACTACGTTTATTAAGACAATTATAATAAATATTGAATTAGAAAATTGTTTATTTATTACGACGGAATAAAAGGAAATATTTATAAAGACAGAGAGGAAGTATAATAAAAAGAGACTATAAGAGATACACTTGTGCTTTATAAAGCTATTATATATAGAGTAATATTCTTAATATAATTATTCGTTAAAGAATAACTATTATCAAAGGATATTATATTAAAGACATTAATAAAGTTATTAAAATATCTTTAATTAATATTATAGCAGGGCTGGAGTCAAGTGGAAGTCAAGTGACTAATAGTCAGGTGACTAACTAGTCAGGGGGAACAATACTCGTTACAACACTCACTCTTTTCTTTTCATCACTCACAAACAATATACTTTTTACCCCACTTTATTACTTGACTTTTGATCTATATTTTAAGATCTATTAGAATGGATATAAAGAATTAGCTTCTAAGGCTTTATATAATCGATTCCATTTATCCCCTCTTTAAGTGGCCTTGTTTTTATCCTTACTCTTATTCGACGTTCCTGCTCTCGATATATATTGAGCTTCTTACCCCTCTATAATAACAGGTTAAAAACAATGATTAAAAGGGAATAAAACACTTAATTAATTCAAAAAAGAATCGTATATTAAATTCAAACATTACTTTTATACGATTTACGTGAATATTCCGTAAATATATTGATTTCAGGCAGTTTTAATAATGATATACGAAATTAACTATTTAATTCTTATAAACCCTCCGTCCGTATATCTCTTTAATTAAGTTTTTAATAATCTATGAAGTAGAAGGCATATTTCGGATAAATAACTTATTGATTTACTTAATTAAAGCTTCTTCTTATATTATAATAAAGCACTATCGAATTTCAGAATTTACTTCGGCCTTAAAGACAGTGATGCTACGGAATCGACGGCTGAGAGTAATACGGCCAAGGCCTGACTTATTCGCCATAACATCGTAATTAAAGATCAATTCCTTATTTAATAAGTTTAACGCCTTTTTTATACGATATTAATACGGGTCTATACTTTATATTTCGAAAATTAATAATGATTTTTATACGTATATTGAGTGGGACTGTATATTGAATAAAGAACTCGGTTATATATATAAAAAGGATAAATTAAAGAGAGAAGAAGAGTTTAAATTAAAAGAGAATATAAAAGGCTTTATATATAGCTTTTAAAGTTAAGCCCGATTAAGACGAGAGATTTATACTTATAAATCAAGTTTAAATATTAAATATAATTTATTACATTTATTTTTAAAATTATATAATTAAAGTTTTTATAAAAAAGAATAACTTTTAATTTAATTTATATTAAATTTATAAATATAATTTAATTTCTTTAATATTAATTATTTATCTTTCTTTTTCTCTTTAATTTTAAATCTTTAATAAAACTACTTTTTACTCTTTTAATTATTTATTATATTTATATATATTATAAATAAAAATGATTATTAAAAGATTAATAAATTTAATTTATAATATTATTTAAAACTTTAATAATTCATTATTTATAACTTAAAATAAAATATTTAAACTTCTTTTAATATTTAAATTATTAATTCAATTAAAACAATATTTAAAAACTAATTAAAAACTTAATAATTCATTAATATTTAAAAATAAATATAATAAATCATTAATATTTATAATTATTCTTTAAGTTTATTTTAATATTATAATAATTTATTCTTTTATTTCTAAATATATCTTTAATTAATAAAGTGTTAATTTATAAATATTTATTAATTTATAAATATTTATTAATTTATAAATATTTATTAATTTATAAATATTTATTAATAAATAAGAATTTATAAAAACTTTAATAATATAAAATATAATTATAAACTATATTTAAAAAAATATTGTTAATTGATTTATTATTTAATTATTAATATTATTAACGTTATTTATAAACGAATAATAAGTGATAATAAGCGAATAATATTAAAATTAAAATTGTATATATTAGTCGCTTATTAATCGATTATTAATAGTGTTAATAATTTGTTAATTATATTAATCACTTTATTTTATATTATAAATTAATTACGAATTGATTATTAAGTCAAAAGATTATTATTTTAGCCCGTTTTTATATTTTATTATATTTATATATAATTATATTCGATTAATTATAATATTAAGATTTTTTAAATCATGATTTTAAATTTAATATTAAAAGTTTACTTTTAAATATTATAAATATATATATTTACACTTATATATTATTATATATAAATAAACTAGTCTTTAATCTATTGTAATTAATCGCTTTTACTTTGATTTTTAATATTCTTTTAAGATTTACTTAATGTATATATAAGTTATTAATTAATTTATATAAAGGATATTAATAATCTATTATTAATATTAAATTTTTTAATATATATATAAAAGTAAAAGCTATTATATATAGTTTATTTAATTGAAAACTATTAAATAAACCTCTCTTTTTTAAATATTAATAATTAATTAAATTATAAGTCTTTTATTTTAAAATTAAAGATATAAATCAATTAATAATAATTAATTTATATATTATAATCACATCTTTTAATTTATAAGTCAATTACTTAATATAATGACGAAAGTCATATAAATCTATTTAATTTTAAAGCTTTTATAATTCTTTCTTTAAATCTTTTATATTTTTAAATATATATTTTAATTTCTTCAATTCTTTTTTCATTTATTATTAGACTTTCTTAATTAGATTTAAATTTAATAAAGAAGATAATTAATTAAAACTTTAAATATTATATTATAATTATAATAAATAAGTACTCTTTATATATATCTTTAAACTATCTTTTATAACGATATATTTTAAATTAAATTAATTAAAAAATAAGAAAATAATAAATTATAAGACTTATTATAAATATTCTTTTTAATTTATATATACTTTATATATAATTTATATATTGTTTTTCATTTATATAATAAGTTATTTAAATCCTTTTATTCTTTTTTATTTTAAATATAACTTCATTTAATTATATAATCGTCTTTTAATCTCTTTTAACTCTTTTATTTTATTTAAAAGTAATATAATTAAAAGTCTTTTATTATTAATATTTAAGTATAAAGTTTAATTTCTTCTTAATTTATTTATATAATATATAAGGCTAAGAGTATATAATATAACGTCGATAGTTTACAAGACGTAATTCTTATTAAATAGTTTTTATAAACGTTTAAATATTAAGTTATATATAAACTTATTTAAAAATAAAACGATATATCAATTAATTTCTTAAAATATAATAAATATATTAATGAATCAATCTTATAAACATTAAGTAAAGCTTTAAATTTTTCTTTTTATATATATAATAATTATATTCTTAATATAATATATATTATATAATATATTAAAGAATAGAATTATTAAAGAAGATCTTTTATTATGATTTTCTTTGTCTTTTGAAATTATATATTATTTGTTATATAAATATGAACTATTCGCTCTTATTTTTTTTAAAAGAGAGAATTAAAATTAAAATTATTTATTATTTTTAATTATAAGGCAATTAAATAATTAATTTATTTAATAATTATTTTAAAAGAGAAAGTATTAAAAATCGACGCGTTTTATAATCTCGATTAAATAAACTATATATAATAACTTTTATTCTTATATATTTATTAAAATTATTAATAAATAATTAATAAATAATTAATATATATATAATCACTGCTATTGCACTTATTACGCTCGCTGCCGTTACGCTCGTTATATTGACCCTTGATTACGAAGTACTGACTAATTAAAAGGACGCACTAGTTTCAGTATATATAGACTCCGTAATACTTTAATTGAACCTCAGTCACTATTCAAACGAGTATAGAATATTATATGTATTACGTGCTTTGAATACGACTCTACTATGTCATTTAAGTGACATAAACATTGATCAGTGAGCGCGTATAAATCAGTAACGTATTCAACACTCATTACTATTCATATCTTAATACGACCTTATTAAAAAGTCGGAAGTTAAAGATTACAGACCGTCAATACTCTTTTATTGAGTTTAATATAAAAGCGACCATCTGTTTATATTTTAATATAACTTATTAAAAGGTCGGAAGTTAAAGATTATAAACTATTACTCTTTTTATACACTTACTCAAGTCTTAATACAGTTTATTAAAAGTATAATAAACGCGAGTACAGACCTTTATAAAACCCCTTTATCTTTAATATACCTTTTTATAATATCTCCAATCTTTTTAAACTCTTTATAAAACTCTTTTACCTTTTTACAAATTATTATAAATTTATTACTCTTTTTTACAAACTATTATATACTTCCTTTTACTTATTATAAAACCTTTCTCACTTATTATAAGTCAACTCCATTTATTATAAACTCCTTTTGATCTTTTATACTATTTATAGACTTCTTATACCTTATAATATAATAGATATAAGTAAATAAATCGACGAAAGTTAAGAGAAGTAGAATTAAAGAGTCGACTTTATATTTATAAACGACGTCAATAATTATATTAAGTTTAAAGTTCTCGAATATAAATACTTCAAGATTATAAACGATGATTTATAAGAGTAATATAAAGAAGACTTTATAGATTTTATAAAAGCTGTTTTTAAAGTTAATAGTCTTATAACTATTTATAATCTATGGAATCTTCTTTATAAACACGGTATATAAACTATAAGAGACAAATGAGTCATTATTATACAGTCTTTTTATAATATATTATAAAAAGAAGATTTAATAGAATAAAATAAAAAAGAGATCTAAAAATAAATCAAAGAAAGTAGACTTTTTAACTCTTTTAAACTTAATAAAATCGCTAGTCTTATAGCCGACTTATTCAAATAAATCCAAGCTATAAATCAAAATAGCTTTAAGATTGATCTCATAGACTAAAGTATACCCGACCCTTAAGTTACGGACCGTAATATCTTTAAAACTTAAAATACAGACTAAAATCCCTTTATTAATCAATAAACCCCGTTTGTCAATTAATAAAACCCTTTTATTACTCAAGTCATAAACGTTTAAACCACTTAAATAAAGACTTATAATAAAGAGTTAATCAATCTAGCCAAACTCTATATCAATAAAATTAAATATAATAATGAAAACGACAACTTTGACTTTAAACTGATTATTTTTATAGACTTTTATCAAAAGGCTGATATTCTTAAATAAGAGTTTAATTAAGCTTATTCTATTATATTACGCGGTCTAGCCTTCAATTATTATTATATTAATCTTAAAAGTAATCCCTTTAATGTCTCTTTTAATAAGTTATACGAAGTAATTTATAATTACTTCGAAAGATCAGAATATAAACGTAATATCTTTATTTAATAAAATACGCTCAAGTTATAGACTATAATTGATAAGAATATAAAGAAGTCAATTATAAAGTGCTTATAAATTCTCATTAAAGACTTCTGACACTTATAATATAGCCTTGACAAAACGTTTAAGACAGACGAATTCTTATATAATAAGCTTATTATAGCTTATTAAGAATTAAAACTCTGTAAATACGCTTATTATAAGCTTATAAACACTTTAACTGGCTTCATCAACGATTTACGGTCTTTTATTATAATTTATAAAGCTTTAAACCCGTTAAACAATACTTAAGCCTTTATTACGGACTTATAAAACCCGTAAATTGACTTAAATACTTATTTTACAAACCGCCGTTACCGCCAGCGATATTTACACCGACTAAGTCTTATTTATAACTCTTATAATAACTCTTATATAAACGCGTACTTTTATAGACAAAATAGTAAAAAGTGTTATATATATAAGAAAGAAAGATGTTAGTCTATAAAATATACTTAAAAAGAGCGTAATAAGTATAAAAAGAGACTTAATAATCGCATTACTCAGTTTCTTTAAGACTATAAAAGAGAAGACAAAAAGGATAAGTTTTTTAACGAGTTAATAAAAGCTCTCATAATCGACTTTGACTTAAACATTTAAAAATAAGACATTTTAAAGACGTTTCTAACTACTTTCGGACTTTTTATAAACGATTAAGCTTTTAATATCACAATTATATTAACTGGCCGCTTTTTTATACATTTAATTATATCCGAAAACCTATTTATAAACACATTTGTCAGACCCGTTATAAGCGTTATAAACTGTAAATAAAACCTTTTTATATATATCGTAATAGAACACTATACTTTTAAAGAATTCTATAATATTATAATCAATATAAGTGCCTTTAAAAAGTCTATTATAAGTTATAAACAATACCTTATATATAAGACTATTATAAATAATAATATAAATATCGACATTATATAAATTAAGGCTATAAACGTTTAATTCAACATCGGTTTAATTATATTAATTAAGTCAATTATAATTAAGACCCCAATTAATTTAATTGACTTTTATATAATGAAAGCGGACACTCTTTTTATATTTTATTTTATAGACATAAACAAGTTATAGATTTATTATAATAATATTATAAACACTTTGATTAACCTTATATTTCTTACGTTTAACGGAGGAAATAAACTTATTATCTTATTAATAATACGACGATTTAAACACTTATTCTTTATATAAAGAGAGGCTTTATAGACTTATATTTAAGAGTCTTTTGACTATAATTTATATTATTTTATTAATATTGAAATTCATTATTTATACCGCCGTTTTAATTATCTATTAATTGAAAAGCTATATAAAGTCCTTAAACGCTCTAGATATAATAACGTTGATAAATAGACAATTGACTATTTGATTAAATACTATTCCTTTTATTAGAAATATAAACGTTCTTCGGGCCGGTTTAAATTTACTCTTTATAAAGACCTCGATTTTAATCACTCAATATATATAGACATTATATATATCAATAACAGCTTAGTTTTATATATAATCGACGAGGCAACCCGTTATTAAGCCGTTTATTAACTATAAAACATATTTATAAAATATATTTAAGACATTTTATAAGCTTATTAAATTGATATATATATTAAACCCTTTGAATATATCACTTACGACGCTAATAGAAACTTCATCAATAAAGAATTCTAATAATATATTATAACTATAATTATTTCAATAAAGGCTATTTTAATTAAAGCGCACTGGTTTATTAAACTTATTAAATAAGTTCACTTAATTTTATAAAGAGTTTATTAAATCATTACAGACGAGTATAAAGACATCTATAAGGAACTGGCCTTATAAATAGCCGTAAAAGCCGTTAATAATATTACTGGCCTCGATAAACTAATACTTATACTCTTAATTTATAAAGCTTATTCATAAATGAGTAATTTAAACCCTTTTGCCCCGTCTATTACGGATTGAGCAATTGTAATATAAAAGGCAATAACTGAAATAATTAAGTTATAAGTTAAATAAACTATTAATAAAGCCTTATATTATTATAATAAACTTGACACGACTTTAATTCACGACTTCTTACTCAATTTTAAAGTCTTTATATAATGTAAAAGCGGTAATTAAACCGGACCTTACCGTTTACTAATTATAAAAAGCGAAATATACTTCGTATAACTCTTTAATAAACCGACTAGCTTTAAAAGCACGTTTATAAAACCTTACTTTTAGTTTAAAACCTTTAAAACCGCTTATAATGTCGATTTAAACGAATTAAAAGCACTTTCACTTATTTTAAAAGTTTCTTAAGAATTTATTAAGTCTATTGAATTAAAGCGTGGCCGAGGACGACTTTAAAAACAATTTATGACTGACTTTATAACTGAGAGCCTCGTGACTGAAAATCATTTAATCTTTATAAATATATTTATAAAATAACTTTTATTTATAAATATATTAGTTTTAATATAAGAAACCCCTTTTATAAACTCATAACGTAAAGAGATTAATAGACTATTTAAAAAAGGCGTCTTTATGATCATAATAAATAAAGACGTTTTATAAAGCGTCTATATATTTAATTTACGGTTTATTAACGAGATTAAGCACTTTAATATTAATAAAGCTTTTGAGAAATCAAAGCTTGTCGTATAAGTTTATAATAATTAAGAGAAGGACTTAGTCTTTACGCAATCGCTTATAATTTAATGAGTCAATTAATAGATTATACTCATATTTATACTTAAATTATAATAAGTCAAGTCTATAGCCTTATATTTATAAGATATCTCATAAGCTTATATATAGTCTGACACTTTTTTAAATAAAGACATCTTTATATGACCGCCTTTTAAACTTAACTTATAGTCAAGAATAATTTTATAAGTCGTAAAACCTTTTTATAAAGTGTTAAAAGCTGAAAACCACTGGTTTAAAACATATTATTAATACTATATTTATAAACTCAAGATAGAATAGTCGACTTACGACTCGTATCTCTTTTATACTCCTTTAAATAGCTTTAATATCGTCGGACTTTAAACAGATAATACTCTCTTTTTAATAAATTAAATTTTTACAAACGTTAAAGAGACTAAACTATAAGAAGCTAAGTTCTTAATAAAGCCATGAGAGTAATTGACTAAGAAGACTCTAATCAAGTTTAATAAAGGTTTGATTATATAAGAAGGCAATTTAATTAAATTGACTTAAGAATATTAAGTTTAAAACTTTAAGCTCATTATAATAAAGTCTATAGATCTCATTAATTCTCGCGGAAAGACTTGTAAAACCGTAAATATAAAGGATCAATATATGGCATAGCGTATAAAAAGCGCTTATATTATTATAATTTGTCAATCTGAATCTTTATATAATTTATCTTTTACTACTTAAGTGATAAACCCGTAAAAGGCAGATATTAAACAGTTTAATAAGCGCATTTAATAACAAATTGATAATATAACGAGAGGACTTACTTTTACATTATTAAATATAAGTTCCTTTAGTTTATTAATATTTACAGACGCTTCTTTAATTAATAACAAAGACTTGTCATTATAAATCGGCTTTGTGATTATACTTATAAACCGAAATCAGTTTATAAATATACTCCATTAGTTTTTAATTAAATACAAACGAGTAATCCGTAGCGTATTAACTTCTGAGCTATACGCACTAGCTTATGGCTTCGACATAAGAGCCGTAATCAAGTCGATGATTTAAAAGATCTTATAATTAAAGCAATTACCCTTTGTCTTATATATTGATTCAAAGTCCTTTTATAACTATTTAGTCAAACTAAGTACGACATAGAAGAAGAGACTTATAATTGACTTAATATACTTATATTAAGCTTATAAACAACGTGAGATCACTAAAGTTAAATAGATCAGCGGCAACGATAATTTAACGGACGTTATAATTAAAGTAAAACCGGTTTAAGCTTTTAAGACTTTGATTGATATAAATAAGCTTGATTTAAAAGTCAATAAATAAGTAAAATAAGACTGACAGAGCATTTACGGTTCACTTTTAATTTGTCAGAACGTTTTATAAATAACTTACAGACCGTGAATAAGACTTATAATTTATTTAAAAGACTGTTTAAACTGTAATTTTAAAGACTGTTTAAAAGCGTTTCTTATATATTTCCTTTACGTTTTATAGTTCTATTAAAGCACTTATAAAAGCTATATAGATATAGTTTTATTTTCAAGTGCTGTCAATATATAATCACTATTATTATACTTATTACGCTCGTTATCGCTACGCTCGTTATACTGACCCTTGATTACAAAGTACTGACTAATTAAAAAGACGTATTAATTTCAATATATATAAACTCTATAACACTTCAATTAAACCTCAGTCACTATTTAAACAAGCATAGAATACTATACGTATTATATGCTTTGAATACGACTTTATTATATCATTTAAATAACATAAACAATATATTATATTTTTTTCAAATGTATTTAATTTTCTTTTAAATTTATAATAACTTTTCTATTTTTATAAAGACTTATAACGTCTTTAATAATTTATTTTATTATAAGAATAATCTTATTATAATTAATTATAAAGTTTTATAAATTATTATAAAAGTCAATTTTAATTTATAAGAATTAAAAAGTAAATAATTATATATTTATTAATATAAAATATATTTAATAACTCTTTTATTTTATTTTTATTTTTATTTTCTTTATTTTAATTATAGTTTATAAATTTAATAAATAAAGTTATTAAATTATAAATTATTATTTTATTTTATAAATAATATAATGTCTTTATAATCTTATTCAATATTAATTATTAAGATTTAATCTTTAAATTATATATAGTTTAATTAATAGAATATATAATTAAACTTTTATTTTTATTAATTAATTTAATTTTTTGAAAGGTTATGCGGAAGTGGTTGGTTAATACTGAAGGGTGTATATAAACGTATAAGTAGTGTTGCCTTGATTTATTAGAGTGAAGGTTGAAGACCGTACTGTTCCCATATATATACAGTAACCAGGATCACGTGACCACGACAGGTGATCCTACCTAATCCTCTT
>Ga0302221_10001504_pt1 | contig 14968 bp, 15 predicted proteins | sample II_Palsa_E2_1_FD_193517 | JGI IMG/M metagenome (GOLD analysis project Ga0302221, IMG submission 193517) | Peat permafrost microbial communities from Stordalen Mire near Abisko, Sweden - II_Palsa_E2_1 | ecosystem: Environmental > Terrestrial > Soil > Palsa > Peat permafrost | place: Sweden... | reverse complement strand
CCACACTATTTTTTACCTGTAATTTTAATGATTGCATTAATGTATCACGTGGCCCCAATACATCAACATAAATAATCCTGCTTAAAGGAGAAGGCTGGTGATGATAAATAGTTAAATAAGCTTTAAACCATATCGTATCCCCAACGGCATAATAGGGCTTATCAAAATGAAGATAAACTTTCTCAACCGGGAAGTCATCATAAATTTTGGCCGTTTTTGTCATGATCTGGTTCAAAACAGACATGTCATTTTGAGCTGATGCAGGCAAATAAAAAATTATAGCAAATAAAGAGAAAGTAATAAATGTCTTCAAAAATTTCATAAAAGGAGATTTATCCGGCTGTACCGGGCTAATATAGCCCATTGCTACTTAAAAACGATGAAATGCATATAGTTTAACATTTTTTTTACAGTTTTAACATTGCTATTGCTAAGTCAAAAGTCTTAAGTCGCAAGTCCTTAGTCTATATTTTGTATTCTCTTACTTAAGACTCAGGACTTCCGACTCAAGACTAAACGTCAATTCATGAATGGCACTACCAACTGTATGGTATTCCTGCTAAGTTGCTCAAGCAGTATAGCTCTACCGGCGGTTATTTCATTTAACGATGCCTGTGTATAATGCCTTACCGTTATCAAAGTCAGGTAATCGTTATATTTCACCTTAAAATCCATGCTTAAACCTTTCAAAAGTTTTTTAAACCTTTCTTCATAAAAATCAATACAAACAGTAAAACTAAGTGCCGATGTTTGCATCATATTCACTTTAACCTGGTTTTGAGCAAACAACCCGAAAATATTACTTAAATGATTTTCGGAGATAAAGGAATAATCCTTTGCGGATATTGAAAGCAGTACCTGGTTTTGTTTCAGTATGATAACAGGTTTTACAAACCGGGTAACTACATTGCTCTTAATTATTGTCCCGGGTGCCTCGGGATCGCTGAAAGACTTTACCAGCAATGGTATTCCGGCATTTTGAAGTGGTTTAATTGTTTTGGGGTGGATGACACTGGCGCCATAATAAGTCATTTCAATAGCTTCGGTATAACTAAGCTCATCAAACTTAACTGTATCTTCAAAAAATTTAGGATCGGCATTTAAGATGCCCGGCACATCTTTCCAGGTAGTGACAGACTCGGCGCCCAGGCTTGCGGCAAATATTGAAGCCGTATAGTCCGATCCTTCACGACCCAGGGTGGTCGTAAAATTTTCGGAGGTACCGCCTAAAAAGCCCTGTGTTACCACTATTCCTTTTTGTAAAAGTGCGGGGATATCTTTGTTTATAGCAATACGTGTTTTGTCCCATTGCACAATGCCCTCCCTGTAAGTGTTATCTGTATGGATATAGCCGCGTACATCAATCCAGGTGCTTTTTATACCTGCTTTGTTCAAATAAGCATTAACAATACGTGTAGAAACCATTTCGCCGATAGAAACGATTTGATCATAGGTGAAATCATAGTCGTCATGCGGTTCATCCTCAATGATCCAGTCTATCTCGACAAAAGTATTGGCGATTTCGTCAAATATTGTATGCGAAGGCTCGAATAACTTCTCTAAAATAGCAAAGTGGTATTTCTTTATATCTTCAAAAACAGCATGAATGTTATCATCGCCATCAATATAGGCTTTAGTAAGTTTTTCGAGTGCGTTGGTGGTTTTACCCATTGCCGAAACTACAATTAGCAAAGTTTCCCCATCAAATTTTTTAACAATACTGGCAAGGTTAACTATACCATCGGCATCCTTTACAGAAGCCCCTCCGAATTTAAAAACAAGCATTATTTAATATATTGTGCAATTACAGTATTTGGCCTTAATAATAATTTAATTTGTTGGTATGGGATATTAAGCTGTGTAATCCCCGCCGCAAAAGATTTAATCTCGTACTCATTATATAAGAATATTAAACCGGTTGGCGTGATAAGGAAGTTATTATTGAGTGCAAATTTAGCATTCTTAAAAAAGTAATTTTCTTTAAGGGATGCGGTATCACTTAGCTTTTCCTGTTTTCTGAATATTTTCTCAGCAATTTGGGTTAGCTTTTCATTGTAACCGTCAATAAACAGATCAGTTAATTTAATTGCTTTGGCAGCCTTGGTATCCCAGTTTATAAAAGAATAATCATTGCTGCCATGTGCCCCGCCGGCATAACTACGCCCCGAAAAATAAATTGTCGTGAGGCTTGAATCCTGCCTTTGAACTATGACCGAACTTTCAACTGTATAAACAGTTGATGGGTCTTTAATGGTATCTTTTACTGATAAGCCGATAAAATCTTTAGCAAATTTTTGGAGACTTGTATCAGTTACAGATAACGAATCGCTCCAGAACATAGTTAACAGTTTATGCTTTACACTATCATTAAGAGACGGTATATTGTTAAATTCAGGGTATTTTATATTAATTAAAGCACACTCGCTATCTGGCTTATTACCACAGGCCGGGTCGCGCTGTTTAAGGGTTTTATAAGTATAAGCGAGTGTATCTTTATTGATGGCTGGCGCCTGCTCGTTCGAACCACCCCACATGCATGAACTTATCGCAAAAGCTATAAAAACAACCAAAAGATATCTTATTTTCATAATTCAATTTTTAGGAGTTGTAAATATAAACATGCAAAATATGGTTGTCTTTAAAATGCCCTTTTTAGAATTTACAAAAACAAGTATTATTTAATGTATTGTGTTACAACAGTATTTCGTCGTAATAGTGATTTAATTTGTTTGTATGGGATAAAAATGTCCGTCGATGATTGCTTGATCTCATATTCATTATAGAAAAACCGGATGCCTTTGGGTGTGATGGAAAAATTATCATTAAGAGAAAAGTGACCACCCTTCAACATATATTTAGGAAATGGTAACATCACTGTATCACCCAGTTTTTCTTCTTTTCTGAATATCTTTTCAGCCAATTGTCTCAATTTTTCTTGGTATCCATTAATGAGAATATCATTTAAAACAATGCTTTTATCGGCCTTGGTGTTCCAATTTATAAAATTATTATAATTTGCTATTTGTTCTCCATTTGCATGACTTTTACAGATGATCTGTAAAGTAATTAAACTTGAGTCCTGCCTTAATATTTTTGTATAAATATTGCTGCGATAATACACGCTATATTTGGGATTCTGTTTAAAATCTTTAAAGTCAATTAGAAAAATCTTAGTTGTTTTTTTTAATGTGGAATCAGAGGTGTCGCCAAATGTAATCAAAAATGTAAGCTTACGAATTATCGAATAATTCAGCATTTTCTGATCTTTAAAAATAGGGTAACTAAACGTTTCAGCAACGCAATTGCTATCCAATTTAGAATCACAATTCGTAACAAATTCTTTTAAAGTTTTATAATTATAACTTATTGTATCTTTTAATTGTTTTTGAAAACCACCCCACCTACATGAACTTATTCCTAAAGCTATAAAAACAACCAAAAGATATTTTATTTTCATAATTCAATTTTCAGGAGTTGTTCTTTTGATAAAGAAGCATTAAGCCATCCGGCCTCAACCGAAGCTTCATACTTTTTGTAGAAATTTATAGCAGGCTCATTCCAATCGAGCACTTGCCATACCATGCCGCTAAAACCTAATTCCTTTGCCTCAATAATAAGCCTGTCGAACAATAATTTCCCGATGCCTTTCCCGCGCATACTTTCAGTAATTATAAGGTCCTCCAGGTACATCCGGTTACCCTTCCATGTTGAATACCGTATGTAATATAAAGCAAAACCAGCAATTATTCCATTGGTTTCGGCAACAAAAGCTTTCCAAACCGGTTTTTCACCAAATCCGGCGTCTTCAAACTCTTTTAAAGTAACGGTAACTTCCTGCGGCGCACGTTCAAAAAGTGCAAGTTCATTTACCAGCTCCAGTAATCGTGAGCAATCTTCTTTTTTAGCTATTCGTATATTGATGTTCATTAGTTCAATTGTTCATTGGTTTAGTTGTCTGAACCTGGATTAAACTGATTTAGATGATTCTTATGATTTTCTTAACAAATCTGCTAAATCAATAAAATCAACTTAATCCATGTTCAGATTAATTGTTCTTCCAGTGCTTCACAATTCTCTCTCCAAAAATAGTGCTTCCAAGCCGCACCATATTACTGCCTTGTTCAATCGCAATTTTATAATCGGCAGACATACCCATGGAAAGTGTATCAAAAGCGGCATCCTTCCTGAAAAAGCTTTGCTTTAAACCATCAAAAAATGTTTTAAGCTCATAATACTCATCTTTTATTTGCTTTTCATTTGCAGTATTTGTGGCAATGCCCATTAACCCGCGTATACGGACATGGTTTAACACAGCCAGCTCTTCCGACCTGAGAAGCTCAATTGCTTCATCAAAACCAAGCCCGAATTTTGTTTCCTCATCGGCAATATAAATCTGTAACAGGCAGTCAATAACCCGGTTATTTTTTTCGGCATGTTTATTTATTTCCTGTAAAAGCTTTAAACTATCAACCGATTGTATCATGCCGATGAAAGGGGCAATATACTTTACTTTATTGCTTTGCAGGTGGCCGATAAGGTGCCATTGTATATCTTTTGGCAAATGCGCCTGCTTTTCAACAAGTTCCTGCACCATGTTTTCACCAAATAAACGCTGCCCGGCATCATAGGCTTCCTGTACTTCTTCAACGGGTTTTGTTTTTGATACCGCTACCAGGGTTACATTTATTGGTGATGTTTCTTTTTTTAAGCGCTTAATATTATCTGCAATGCTCATTTATCCGTAATTTTGCTAAATTATAAACCGCTAAATTACAGAATGCTTAAATATATCATCTTGTTTTTTTCAGTAACCTTTGTTTTATCTGCCTGCAAAGGGAATAAAACTAACGATGGAATTATAAAACATGACCAGATGGTCAGTTTGTTAACCGAAGTTCATATTATTGACGGCGGCATTTATACCATCCCGCAAAATCCTGACAGCCTTTATAAATACGGGACAGGCAGGTATATCGCCTTATTTAAAAAGCACCATACCGATACGGCGCAATTCAGCAAAAGCCTTAAATATTACACCACCCAGCCGGTAGAATTGCAGGCTATTTACGAGCAGGTGATAAAAAACCTTACAAAGAAAGCCGATTCACTAACTAAAATACAACAAAAACTATACAATGCTTTACCCCAAAAATAGTATTGATAAGCTGGGTTTTACCGAGGTAAAGGAATTAATTAAAGCACATTGCCTGAGTGAAATGGGCCGGCAAATGGTTGACAGGATACAGGTAATGGATAATTACGATAATATCCGCAAGTTTTTAGGCCAGGCCAGCGAGTTTAAAAATATATTAGAAAATGATGCCGCTTTGCCCATCCATCATTTTTTTGATATAAAAACGCTCGCCAATAAAGCAAAGATTGAAGGCATATTTTTAAGCGAAGAAGAGTTTTACCAGGTGCAGGCGTCACTAACTACAGTTTTTGCTGTAATTGCATATTTTAATGAGCGTGAAGGCCAATATCCAAACCTGGAAGCTTTATTTGAACATTTGCCTATTGAAAAAACCATCCTCAAAAAAATAGATCTAATTATTGATCAAAAAGGAAAGATAAGACCCAATGCTTCACGCGGGTTGCTGGATATTACATCAGGCATTGCCAAAGCCGAACAGGAAGCCCGCAAAAAAATAGACCAGGTATTTAAAAACGCAACAAGCAATGGCTGGACAGCCGATGGTTCATTAACCGTGCGCGACGGCCGCTTGTGTATTCCATTGTTGGCAGAAAATAAACGAAAATTAAAAGGCTTTATTCATGATGAATCTTCATCAGGGCAAACAGTTTATATAGAGCCGGAAGAGGTTTTTACCTTGAATAATAATATCCGTGACCTTGAATTTGAACGCAGGCGCGAAATTGTGAAAATATTAACCGCTTTAACCGATGATTTAAGACCCTATGTGCCGCTTTTGCTATCCTACCATAACCTGTTAACCAAACTTGATTTTGTGAGGGCAAAAGCGCTCTTTGCTATTGATATCGAAGCTGAAATGCCCGAGGTGATCAATGAAGCAAAACTTAAACTAACCAATGCCCGTCATCCGCTCCTATTTTTAAATTTTAAGAGGGAAAAGAAGACTGTCGTTCCGTTGAATGTTCAGATTGATGAGGGGACACGGGTTATCGTAGTATCCGGCCCGAATGCAGGCGGGAAATCCGTATGTATGAAAACAGTTGGGCTTTTACAGATGATGGTGCAGGCCGGTTTGCTTATCTCCGCTTCCGAGGCAAGTGTAGTTGGGGTTTTCAAACAGTTATTTGTAGATATTGGGGATGATCAGTCGATTGAAAGTGATTTGAGCACTTACAGCGCCCATCTTTCAAAAATGAAAACCTTTGTGGAACAGGCCAATGGTAAAACATTAATCCTGATAGATGAATTTGGTACTGGTACCGACCCCCAGTTTGGCGGGCCGATAGCCGAAGCGGTATTAGAATCATTAAACCATAAAAAGGTAAAAGGAATGGTGACCACCCACTATTCAAATCTTAAAATTTTCGCCAGTCACACCGAAGGGCTTGAAAATGCCTCCATGCTATTTAATAATGTGGAAATGCAGCCGCTATACAGGCTTGAAGTTGGAAAACCGGGTAGCTCGTATGCTTTTGAGATAGCCCAAAAAATCGGTCTGCCGCAAAATGTACTCAACCTGGCAAAAAATAAGGTAAGCGAAGGTCAAAAGAAAGTCGATACTTTATTAGTTGACCTTGAACGGGAGAAAAAAGAAATTTTCGACACAAAAATAAAGCTGGAAAAACAGCAAAAACAGGTTAACGAGTTATTGTGCGAAAATGAAAAGCTAAAAAGTTATCTTGAGGAAAATAAAAAGGCACTGATAAAAGATGCAAAGGAGCAGGCAAAAAACATCATTTTAAATGCCAATAAACTGGTTGAGAATACCATTTCCGAAATTAAAAGCAGTAATGCAGATAAAGAAAAAACCCGCAGCCTTCGCGAAAATTTAAATATCGAGCTGCAAAAAAATACCGTGAAGCCTGCTGTAGTTAAACCATTACCCGAAGATGAGGAATTAAGACCCGGCGATTGGGTAAAGCTTATTGACAGTGAAACCAGCGGGCAGGTAATTGAAATTATAAAAGACAATGTTGTAATAGCTATCGGCGAAATACGCACCATTGCCAAAAAGAAACGCGTGATAAAAGTTTCCAAATCAACCGTTCCAAAAGAAATACGGAAAAGTTTTAACACCAATACCGGCGATATTGCAAGCTTTAGCCCCGAAATTGATGTGCGCGGAATGCGCACCGAAGATGCCTTAAGTAATATTGAACGTTTATTTGACCGGGCATTAATGATGGGTTTTGGCAATTTAAAGATCATTCACGGTAAAGGCGATGGCATATTGCGCAAGATGATTCGCCAATACCTTAAAAAATACGAGCAGGTTGACCGTATGGAAGACGAACATGCTGACCGTGGCGGGGATGGGATAACTTATGTATATTTGAAATAAAAGACTTATTTTTGAATAAAGTATCCGGCAGATATGTTACCATCATTATCGATTAGAAAATTCAGGAACCTCGAGGATTTAAAGATTGCATCTTTAGGCCGAATAAATTTGATAACTGGAAAAAATAATACTGGGAAATCTACTTTATTGGAGGCTGTTTCGCTGTATGCAAGCAGGTGCGATTTAAATTGGATTAGTCAATTATTGACTGAACGTGGAGAATACAGTATAGCTTTTGAAAATGGTTTAAATTCTGTTGAAGCAAACATTAAAGTGTTTTCCGGTTTATTTTCGAATAGGGATATTAATTTCCACGAAACTGGCTCTATTTCGATCGGCCTTATTGAAAACGAGTTACTTAAAGATTCAATTTGGCCGTTAGGGTTTGCGTGTATCCGCTTCGTTAAGTACGTTGAGGAATTTGTATCTGCCGACTCAACACTGAAAAAAAAGACTTTAATACGAGAAGATGATTTAGATTCAGTTATTGATTTTCGAGTTGGTTTGGAATTGAGGGGTGGGACTAGATCTTATATTTTAGCACTTGATGATGTAAGAAACGTGCAGGCAGCGTATAAGACCATTAGTCGACCTGACAATTTTCAATTTATTAGGGTTCGTAACATTGACCGAGAGATTAATAGTAAGCTTTGGGATACGATCACCCTTACAGAAAAGGAAGTACACGTTATTGAAGCATTAAGAATTATCGAACCAGCTATTGAAAGATTGGCTTTTGTGGGGGATGAAGGAGGAGAGCGGACCGCAATTATTAAACTGAAGGGCGATAATGCCACAAGCCCCATCCGGTCCATGGGCGATGGCATCAACCGGGTGTTAACCATAATACTTGCTTTAGTAAACTCTGATAACGGATATTTATTCATCGATGAATTTGAAAATGGGCTTCATTATTCCGTACAGGAGAAGTTATGGGAGATAATTTTTAAACTATCGGAAGATCTCAATGTCCAGGTATTCGCGACGACCCATAGCGAGGACTGTATCAGGGGATTTGAAAGTATTTTAAACAGCAATCAAAACTATGGTGAAGGGAAATTAATCAGGCTTGACAATTTTAAAGGAAAAATAAGGCAAACCGAATATACTTCGGGTGAGTTAAGAGTGGCTGCCGAAAATTATATAGAAACCAGGTAATGCCATTAAAAGGAAAATCTACAAAACAATTATTGGTTGAGGGTAAGGATGATCAGCATGTTGTTTGGGCACTTTGTGAAAAGTTTCAGATCGAAGAAGTTTTTGATGTTATTGATTGTGAAGGAATACATAACCTATTAAATCAACTACCGGTCAGAATTAAACAATCGGGAATACAAGCCATAGGAATTGTTATAGATGCTGATGCTGATATTTCAACGCGTTGGAGGACGCTATCATCATTATTGAGTTCTTTAGGTTATACAGTTCCCATCGTCATTCCAGATGAGGGCTTAATTGTCAGCTATAATGAAATAATTTTGGGTGTCTGGATTATGCCAAATAATTCATTAAATGGAATGATTGAAAATTTTATGCAATTTTTAGTTCCCGATGATGATCAACTCCTGGACATTGCAAACAATTCCCTTAATCAGATTGAAGGCGATGGGCTTAATAAATACAATATTATTCATAAATCCAAAGCATTAATCCATACATGGCTTGCATGGCAGGAAGACCCGGGTACTCCAATGGGATTATCAATAACCAAACGTTATTTAACTACTGATGCAGAAATATGTAACATTTTCATGGAGTGGATTAAAGCGGTATTTAATTAATTCGATCTATTAAACTTAAAATATTGATTATGCGTCTGTTGTACTCAACTATTGTACTGTTCATCTTTGGTGGCGGACTTATTCAATGTACTGCTCAATCAGTAATAAAAGCCAATGACCCGCATATCCAATATTCGGGCCGTATTGCGATGACCGACTCCACCGCTGAATTATCCTGGCCGGCCAGTTCTATAAAAATAAATTTTACCGGTACCCGGATCAGGGCGACATTGGCGGATGAAAGATCGGATAATAACTACAATGTAATTGTTGATAATAAGGTTGTAAGCGTTCTTCACCCGCTCCAGGCAAAAAAAGAATATGTACTTGCTGAAGGTTTAAAACCTGGAAAGCATACCCTCGAACTATTTAAGCGTACTGAAAGTAATATGGGGAAAACCTGGTTTTACCAGTTTGGACTTAGAGAAGGGAACAAGGTTTTGTCGCCGCCACCGGTTCAAAAACGAAAAATTGAATTCTTTGGCAACTCCATATCATGCGGATATGCCGATGAAGACACAACGGGAAAGGACAGGGGCACCAGCCCCTACGAAAATGGTTATTTAAGTTATGCAGCGATTACCGCCCGCCATTTTAATGCCGGGCTTCACAATACTTCGAAAAGCGGGATAGGCATTACCGTAAGCTGGTTCCCGTTAACCATGCCAGAAATGTACGACCGGCTTGATGCGACAGACCCGTTAAGCAAATGGGATTTCTCGAAATACACACCTGATGTAGTGGTTATCAACTTGTTTCAAAATGATTGCTGGATAGTTAACCTGCCAAACAATGACCAGTTTAAAGCCCGGTTTGGCGCTACTGCACCAACGCCCGAATTTATTATAAATGCTTACGCCAATTTTGTGAAAAGTATTCGTGGTAAATACCCCAAAGCGCATATTATCTGCATATTAGGCAGTATGGACGCAACTAAGGCCGGGGCTCCATGGCCAGGGTATATTGATAAGGCGGTTGCCAGCCTGAATGATAATAATATTTACACCCATTTTATTCCCTATAAAAACACCAATGGCCACCCGACAATAAAGGAACAGCAGGCCATGGCCGATGACCTGGTTGGATTTATTGAGCAACATATAAAGTGGTAGGGTTAAGTTATAAGACTAAAAGTCAAATTTATATGTGACCCAACGGTAGTACAAAAATACTTCCGTATATTTATTCAGAAAACCTAAAATATGCATCGCAAGTGTTTTTTTATCCTATTGCTCACATTTGTTGGCATGCTTTGTCGTGCACAATTAATTGTTTTAAAACCTCATGATCCGCGCATCCACTATATGGGCAGGGTTATTATGCAGGATGACGCAGCACAACTTTTATGGCCGTCCACTTCGCTTAAAATAAACTTTAAAGGTACAGGTGTCAAAGCGATACTAAAAGATGAACATGGGAGCAATTATTTTAATGTTATAGTTGATGATAATGTAGTTGCTGTTATCCATCCGGATAGTGTTCAAAAAGAATATACATTGGTTTCAGGGCTTAATGATGGAAATCATTCGCTCGAATTGTTTAAACGAACAGAATGGGCGCAAGGCAAAACCTGGTTCTACCAGTTTTCGTTTGATAAAAATTCCCAGCCATTAAACTCACCGCCTGCAAAAAAACGAAAGATGGAATTTTTCGGAAATTCTATTACCTGCGGGGTTGCAGTTGAAGATTCATCGGGAAAAGACGACCCGGATGCCCGCTATACAAATAGCTATTTAAGCTATGCCGCAATTACCGCCAGGCATTTTGATGCCGAATTTAATAACACATCACAGGGTGGCGTCGGTTTAATGGTTAGCTGGATCCCTATCATTATGCCCGAGATGTACAACCTGTTTGACCCTACCGACTTTCAAAATATATGGGATTTCTCAAAATACACACCAGATGTAGTGGTCATAAATATATTACAAAATGATTCGTGGTTGGTTAAATTACCCGGCAACGACCAGTTTAAAGCAAGGTTCGGCAAAAATCCCCCTACAGAAGATCAAATTATAAGGGCTTACCGCAATTTTGTAAAAAATATCCATAATACTTATCCAAAAGCGCAGATTATTTGCACATTGGGCTGCATGGATGCAACAAAACAAGGTTCGCCCTGGCCGGGTTATATTGAAAAAGCCGTTGCCCAGCTTAGCGATAAAAACGTTTATTCCTTCTTTTTTCCCTATAAAAATGCATCCGGCCATCCAAATGTTAAAGAGCAACAGGCAATGGCTGATGGCCTGGTCGGTTTTATTGATCAGCATATAAAGTGGTAAGGGAGTTCATAGTTAATGGTTAATGGTTAATGGTTCATAGTTCACAGCAGGAAATGTTTCGTGCTGAGTTTTGCTTTTTTATGAACGTAGTTTTTTTGTTCTTCCACCATGAACCATCAACTATGAACCATGAACTAAAAAAACTAATTTTACCCCACCAATTATAAAACATGAACAAAGTAGTTAACGGCGCTGATGAAGCTATCAATGATATTAAGGATGGGATGACCCTGATGCTTGGTGGGTTTGGCTTATGCGGGTTGCCTGAAAATTGTATAGCTGCGTTGGTCAAAAAAGGGGTAAAAGAGCTTACCTGTATATCAAACAATGCCGGGGTTGATGATTTTGGCATTGGCCTGATGTTAAAACAACGGCAGGTTAAAAAAATGATCTCCTCCTACGTTGGTGAAAATGCGGAGTTTGAAAGGCAACTATTAAGTGGCGAACTTGAAGTTGAACTTGTACCGCAAGGAACCCTTGCTACCCGTTGTATGGCAGCAGGGTATGGTATGCCAGCGATCTTCACACCTGCAGGCATTGGTACAGAAGTGGCGATAGGCAAGGAGATAAGAAATTTCAACGGTAAAGATTATTTGATGGAAATGGCTTTTGATGCCGATTTTGCCATTGTAAAAGCATGGAAAGGAGACAGCATGGGCAATTTGGTGTACCGCGCAACCGCGCGAAATTTCAATGCCGTTATGGCAATGGCAGGCAAAGTAACTATTGCCGAGGTGGAAGAACTTGTTGGACCGGGAGAACTTGATCCTGATCATATACATACGCCGGGGATTTATGTGCATAGGATCTTCAAAGGCGTTAATTACGAAAAAAGAATAGAGCAGAGAACGGTAAGGAAAAGAATTTAATTTGAAAATTTGACAGTGTGTCAATTTGAAAATTAAAAATGAATATTCTGATAATTTAAAAACTAAATAAAACCTAAATAATAAGTCATGAGAAACGATAGAGAAAATCTGATTGTTAATTTAACCTTTCAATTTGCACTACAGATAATTGAATTTACTGAAGAATTAGAAGTGGTTAAAAAATATGTTATTGCAAAACAAATAATCAAATCGGGCACTTCAATTGGCGCTAATGTTCGCGAAGCGCAAAACGCTGAAAGTAAAAACGATTTTATACATAAGCTAAAAATCGCAGCAAAGGAGGCAGATGAAACTGAATACTTTTTGCTGCTTTGTCAATTTTCCAAAACTTATCCATTTGATCAATCATTACTTGAGAAATTGCAGGTAATAATTAAAGTCTTGTCAAAGATCATTTCAACGTCAAAGGAATAATTTAATTTTCAAATTTTCAAATCAACAAATTTTCAAATTATTTTATGCTTGATAAAGAGGGTATCGCTAAAAGAATAGCAAAAGAAATAAAGGACGGCTATTACGTAAATTTAGGCATCGGCATACCAACCCTGGTAGCCAATTATATTCCTCATAATATTGACGTAGTACTTCAATCAGAAAATGGCATGCTTGGCATGGGGCCTTTCCCGTTCGAGGGTGAAGAAGATGCGGATGTAATAAACGCAGGCAAACAAACAATAACCATGCTCCCCGGCGCGGCAATATTTGATTCCGCTATGAGTTTTGGGATGATCCGGGCAAAAAAAGTGAACCTTACCATCCTTGGAGCTATGGAAGTATCGGAAAAGGGTGATATAGCCAGTTGGAAAATACCGGGTAAATTGGTAAAAGGAATGGGCGGCGCAATGGATTTAGTGGCATCTGCCGAAAATATTATTGTAGCTATGCAGCATACAAATAAAGCCGGGGAATCAAAGCTATTACCAAAATGTATGTTACCATTGACCGGAATTAACTGCGTTAAAAAAATTGTAACAGAGTTAGCTGTACTTGATGTTTTACCCGAAGGGGGTTTTAAACTTTTAGAACGTGCGCCAGGCGTAAGCATTGAAGAAATAAAAAAAGCAACGGCTGGAAAATTAATAATTGAAGGGGAAATCCCTGAAATGGTGCTATAATTTGAAGATTTGAAAATGTGCTGATTTGAAAATTACTAAGAAAAGCAGATTCAATTTTCAAATCTTCAATCAGCACATTTTCAAATTAACGTGTTTTCAAATTAAAACCTTTTTTCTCAACTCTTTCGAAATCGCTTCTGTTACGCAAATAATATCTTCTGCTTCGTGAGAGTTATTGGTGATCACCTGGTCACATTCTTCCTTATAGGGCAACAAATATTTGTTATAAGCCGGCACAACATGGTTTACCCATCTGTACATCACATCATCATGCGAGTAGCCGCGTTCTGTTAAATCACGTTTTAAACGGCGTTGCAGGGCAATGCCATCATCAGCTTCTATAAAAATTTTAAGATCAAGCGTTGCAGCAATTTTTTTAAAATGAAGGATAAATAAGCCTTCAATAATAATAATTGGAGCCGGTTTCATCTTCAGAATTTTGGGGACAATATCAGGATTATTGAACGTATATTCCCTTTTTAGGACGGTTTCGCCATTCAACAGCTTTGTTATATCAGCCTCGAAATTCAGATGATCTATTGTGGACGGAAGGTCAAAGTTATAAAGCGTGTTTTCCTCTTTGGTCATAGTATGCGCCACCGGGAAATAGTAGTCATCCTGTGAAACCAGGCATACCTCAGCATCGGTAAAATATTCAAGAAAACACTTTAAAAAAAAGGTTTTCCCCGAGCCGCTCCCACCGGCAATACCGATAACAAACGGTTTATTCATTCGGGCTACCGTAGCTGATATTTACATAAAAGCGTTTATCCAGGGCGCCTAAGGAGTCGGCAACATTTTTTGTCATTACAATAATAACGTCTTTTGTTGCTTCGCTATCAGTAAAACTGCCCACTACTTTTGCAAAAGTAGTTCGGTTGGTCATTGGGTTGGTTATTTTTATAACTGTACCGATAGGGGCAGTACGATGAAGCACCAGCTTTTTATTAGGGTCAAGGCTTGGGTCATCTATCCAGGTAGCCGCACCTTTTTCATTTTTTTCATATAAACCATAACGGTTTGCATTTAAATGGCGGTCGGCATTACTGCTATCCTTAATTGGCGCCATTACCACTGGTGAATCCTGTTTAACAATCTCTGCTACGCTTCTTGGCGCGGGTTGCTGTACAGGGAGCTCATTAGCCCTTATCAAGAGCACCTGTCCGGGAATTAGATTGGTTGAGGTTAAATTATTCAGTTTTGTAATAATATCCACAGTGGTATTAAACCGTTTGCTGATGGAATATAAAGTCTCCCCTGCCGATACTTTATACTGGGTCGGTGTTGAAGTGGTATCCTGTACTTGCTGCACGACTGGCGCAGGCTGTTGTACTACGCGTTCAGGAGTTGGTTTTACCGGGGCAGGATCAGGTTGATTATCCTCTGTATTTTTTTTATGTTTTT
>Ga0302221_10001503_pt1 | contig 14981 bp, 8 predicted proteins | sample II_Palsa_E2_1_FD_193517 | JGI IMG/M metagenome (GOLD analysis project Ga0302221, IMG submission 193517) | Peat permafrost microbial communities from Stordalen Mire near Abisko, Sweden - II_Palsa_E2_1 | ecosystem: Environmental > Terrestrial > Soil > Palsa > Peat permafrost | place: Sweden... | reverse complement strand
TGGCCGCTGACCGATAGCAGCCAGCACACGTTATTTCTACACCCAGATGCAAGTTTGGCGCTACAGCCGCCACAAGGCATCGACGGTGCGCTACGTTATCAGAGCAATCCGTATCATCCCGTACCCACAATCGGCGGCGCGATCACTTCCGGGTTGCCGGTATTTAAGGGTGGAGCTTTTGATCAACGGGAAACGGCAGAATTTTTTGGTGCTCGTGATGACAATTTACCGCTAAGTGCACGCGCAGATATATTGGTTTTCCAGACCTCGCCATTAAAAGAGGATTTACTCGTTGCGGGAGATCTTCGCGTCAAACTTTGGATCGCCAGTGACGCACCGGATACCGATTTCACCGCCAAACTGGTGGACGTTTACCCAGCAAGTGAAGATTATCCGCAGGGCTATGCCATGAACATCACCGACGGCATCGTTCGCTGTCGCTATCGCCAGAGCATGGAGCAGGCGGAAATGCTCGCACCGGGCGAAGCAGTGGAAGTCACCGTCTCACCGTTTGCCACCTGCAATCTATTTCGCGCTGGTCATCGCTTACGTCTCGACATTGCCAGCAGCAACTTCCCACGGTTTGACTGCAACCCAAACAGCGGCGAAGCAGAAGGGCAGGCGAGACTGAAACGCGTGGCGACCAATACGGTATTTGCCAATGCTGCACGACCTTCGCGAATCGAATTGACAGTTCTGGCGACGGAGTGACGCTGTAACGTTTTTCCGGGCTGAGTGTGTCCTTGAAAAACGATCTATCGTGATTCGATGAGGCAGGAGCCGCATGGTTCACATCAAATAAAACGAAGTTTTATATTTAGGATAACTATTTTATGAAAACAACGCTAACTCGTTCAGCTAGTGTACCTAGTATATTGGGTGAGACTGGGAAGAGATCGCATGGAGAAGTAGGCTCGCAGGCTGAAACTTCAAGTGAAGTGAGTGACCCGTCATTACCGAAATTTAAGAAATTTAGAGGAGCCCCCAGTATGGTTGAGCAGTGGACTCAAACCGTGCATCCAGACGATTTGCGAGCTAATACGCTTGCGAATGTTGGGGATCTGTTTAAAGGTATCGACAATCAAATAGCGATTGGCGAAAAACAAAATCAAAATTTGGCAAATGAATTTGAACGTATTTCATCGGTAACCTCTCCCGCTGGGGCTGAGGCGACTGATTGCGTATGTCTGCCGCCTGATGTCATGGCATATAAGGTGGAGGGCGGCAACGGTGCGCCCGAACTTGCTTATAACTGTCCGGAGATGAATGGCACGGGCTTTGGTGGGATAAGGGATTTGCCCATCGGGCAGTTAGCAAAAATTATGGATGCCTTTGCCAACGCAGCAGCGCAAATAAAAGAAACATGCCACACAAATGGAGAGCACCCGCTGATAATCGTAGCAAACTCAGGACGTGAGGGAGTAGAACGAAAGGAGGGTGCTTATCCTATTTCTGCCAATAGCAAGATGATCTGGGAAAAAGCATTTATTGCCGACAGGTGTGCCGAGCGATTGGGAAATCCCATTGATCCTTGTTATGCTGATTCGCTAGACAAAATAGTTGTTCCATATTTCAAAAAAATTGATGCTGCGAAGAGTCGGTTCGATAGCAAGTTTTTAGATAAAAATGGTTATGACGCTGCGCTAGCTGAAGCCTATTCCGATGCTACGCAATCAATGAAAAATGCTAATCACAGACCGTCGGTGCTGCTTGGTTATAGTAGAGACGTTGCGGAATGCTGCCGGATTGAGGACGGGCGTCCTTATCTATTCGGGCGCCCTGTCAATGGACTGGTCAATGACCGTGCGGCACTAAATCTGAGTAAAAAGGAGGGGAAGCCCCTAGATTACAAGAAATTTAGCTTGATTAACGTGACCGTTGACGAGGGCGTTAATAAGGTTGCTGCTGCATTGGCTCGCAACGAATTTCATTCCAGCGATGAAGCAAAAGCGTTACCGGAATTGGCTCGAAATCGCGGCTTTACCTACGATGTGGGGGGTATGGATCGAACCTATCATTTCAAAAAGGGAGCGGGGGAGGATCCAGCAGTTTCCGCCATGACTGATGCTGAGCGCGCAAATCACAGACTGACTTATTTTCGCGGTATAGAGGAAAACGAAGGCTTAGAAGGTGTCAGAGACGCGGTGGATGATTTTCTCGCGTTGGGATTAAAACCTTTATTTAAACCAAACGGTACTGGGCAAAGTAAAGGGATTATCGGTTACAAAACTGATGAATCAAAAGAGGAATTTAGAAAAAGATTTGAGGAAAATATAAAGAGTTTGGAGAAGGATTTCGGAAAAGGCGCAGGCTACCCATTTCTAGTCATGCCATTGTTAAAACTGGCCGAAACACCAAACGGCGAAATGTATGATTTAAGATTTACCACTTACCAGAAAATAGATGCTAGCGGAAAAGGCACACTTCATTCAATTCCTCTGATCTTGAAAAAAGAGCCAAAAAAAACAGAACAGGAAAAGCAACTTCAGGCAGGAGAATTTTCTCCGACCAATGTCACGGCTGCGGTTGCCAAAACCGGCCGCCCTGGTACTGATTTTATTGTTCCTTTGTGTACTGACGAGGGATTAAGGCAGTCTGGGCTCACCAAGGATCAAGCCAAGAGCATCAGTTTATATTTCAGTTCGTTTCAAAGTTGGCTACTCAAAACAAAATATCCACGCACTTGATTGTATAGCGTTGGCAAGTTCGATTTGAAGTGCAACACCGCGCCTAGTACCCGATGCTGCATTAATGGATAGCCAACGCTCGAAATATCGAATGGCGGGACGGTGACTCCGTTCCCGAACTATGCGAAATTGCTTTAGCACTCTGCGGTTTGTGTCCGAGTGCTACCGCGCAAACGCAATCACATCCCCCTCCACCGATACCGCCAGCAATTCGCCCGGGCGAGGGCTCATATGACCCGGCACCCGTGCGTTCAGCACCGGATAGCTTGGTTCGTCGAGCAGCTCCAGGCTGACGCTGGCGTCGTGACCGTAGTAGGTCACTTCCAGGACTTTGCCGCGAGCGCCGGTCGATACAGCCTGCTGCGCCGGCGACGCGTCCGCCAGCGGCGTGAGACGCAGTTGCTCAGGCCGCAACAATACCTGCACCAGTCCTTCGGGCATGCCGTGGGCCAATTGCAATACGCCCAAGGCGCAGGTGACGCGGCCTTGGCTGGCGATGCCGTCCAGCGTCACGGCTTCACCGACAAAGCGCGCCAGGTCGGGGGTGGCGGGTAAGCGATACAGCGTCGCCGGACTGGCGACCTGGGCCACCTGGCCGCGCCAGAGTACGGCGACCTGCTGCCCCATCGATAGCGCTTCGGCTTGATCATGGGTGACCAGCACGGCGGTCGCGCCGGCGGCTTCCAGGGCGCGGGCCACGGCTTGGCGGGTTTCGATGCGCAGGGCGGCATCGAGTGCGGAAAACGGCTCGTCGAGCAAAATCAGCGCCGGGGCGGGGGCCAAGGCGCGGGCCAAGGCCACTCGTTGTTGCTGTCCACCTGAGAGTTCCTGGGGCGGACGGTTGGCGTAGGACGGCGGCAGACCTACCAGTTCGAGCAATTCGGCGACCCGATACTGGATTTTGCGCAGACGCCGCGACAGGCCGAAAGCAATATTGTCGGCCACCGAAAGATGCGGGAACAGGCCGCCTTCCTGCGGTACATAACCGATGGCGCGCCGCTCGGGCGGCACATGCATGCTGGCGCTGGATACGGTACGCCCTCCGATGCGGATGCTGCCCCGGTCGGCACGCTCGAATCCGCATAACAGGCGCAGCAGGGTCGTCTTGCCGCTGCCGGACGGTCCGAGTATCGCCGTCAGGCTGCCGGAGGGCACGGTGAGGTCCACCTGTTGCAATACTTGGTGGTTTCCGAAGGCCTTGTCGAGACCTTCGACTCTGAGTTCGGTCATGGCTTATACCTGTTTTTGGCCGGTGCCGAGCACGGCGGATTTGCCGAACAGCGACATCAAGAGCCAGGTGGACGCCAAGGAAATCAACACCAGCAACCCGGCATAGGGCGCGGCCGCGGCAAAGGCCAGGGTCGAGGTGTCGACCCAGACTTGGGTCGCAAGCGTTTTGGTGCCGATCGGCGCCAGCAGCAAGGTGGTGGTCAGTTCGGTGACGATGGCAATAAACACCATCGCGGCAGCGGCGCCAAGGCCTGGACCCGCCAGCGGCAGCATCACGCGCCACACCACTTGCAGCCAGTTCAGGCCCAAGGCGCGCGCGGTATCTTCAAGTCGCGGCTGGGCTTGCAGCAGGGCGGCGCGCACACTGACCATCGCCAGCGGCAGGAACATGATGGAATAGGCGATCACCAGCAAGCTGGCGGTCTGATAGAGCGGTTGCACGGCGCGAATCGCCAGCGAGACGATGGCTAGCGCAATCACGATGCCCGGTATGCCCTGGGCGATAAATACCGTGCGTTCGAGGAAGTTCGGCAGCCGTCCCGGGTAACGCGCCAGCAGGAAACCCAGCGGCAGCGCGAGCACGGTGGTGAAGATCGCGCCGGCCAAGCCCAGGCCGATCGACGATGCAGTGGCGCTGAACAACAGGTCGAGCGACACTTCGGCGGGTGACACAGCGGCTGCGGCATGCTGGGTAAGCCAATAGACGATCATGCCCAGCGGCACGCCCAGGGTGGTGACGATCAGCGCGCTCAAGGCACCCAGCACCGGCCAGCGAGCCCGTCCCAGCGGGTAGCGAGTCGCGCCGCGGCGCGTGCCGCTATCCAGCCGGTCGTAGCGTGCGCCGCCGCGCACCTTGAGTTCGGCGGCGAGACAAGCCAGGCACAACACGATCAGCACACAAGCCAATAACGACGCCCCGGAGCTATCGAAGCTGGCGCGGTACTCGGCGTAAATTTCTGTGGTGAATGTACGAAAACGCAACAGCGTAAACGCACCGAATTCGGATAACACGCCCAGCGCAACCAGCAACATACCGCCCAGCAGCGCGGGGCGCAGTTGCGGCAGGATCACGCGGTAAAAACAGGCCCATGGACCGCAGCCCAAGGTGCGGGCGCTTTCTTCCAGCGCCGGGTCCATGCCGCGCAGCGAAGCTGCGACCGGCAAATAGACCAGCGGGTAATAGGCGCTGACAATCACCAGCACCGCGCCGCTGAAGTCCTGCAGCGACAAGCTCAAGGAGACCCAGGCAAAACTGCTGATAAAGGCCGGGATCGCCAGCGGCACGACCACCAGCACCCCCCAGACGCGATGCCCGGGCAGCAGCGTGCGTTCGACAAACCAGGCGGCGGCGGTCCCGATCAGCGCCGACGCCACCGTGGCGGCTACCACGATCATCAAGGTATTGACCAGCAATTCGCCGACCAACGGCCGCACCAGCAACTCGACCGCGTTGGCCCAGCCGAAGGTCACGCCCTGCAATACGGTAAAACCGAGCGGCAACAACACCAAAAGGGCCACCAAGCCGGCTGCCATCAGCAGTCCGGCGGGGGTGCCCCGGCGCCTTGCGGCGGCAAGGGAGTCGGCTTCGACCCGCAGTGCCGCCGGATTGACGGGTGCTTGGGTTGCCACTTCAGCCATTACAACAGGCCGGCCTGGCGCAATAATTTAGCCACTTCACTGTCATCGCCCAATTTTTGCATATCGATGGCCGGCGGGCTGAGCTGGTCAAACGGTTTGAGGATCGGGTCCGGTGCGACACCCGCGTGCAGGGGATATTCGAAGGTGACCTTGTTCGAGGCAATCAAGGTCTGAGCCCGCTCGCTGACCAGATAAGCGAGGAATTTCTGTGCCGCTTCGGGGTTTTTCGAGGTTTTCAGAATGGCTGCACCCGACACATTGATCAGGCCGCCGACGTCGCCGTTGGCGAAATGGTAAATCGCCGAATGCGTGCCTTTGTCGCCCAATTCCGCATGCAGACGTGCCCAGTAATAACTGTTGATCACGCCGACCGCAACCGCGCGGCGATTGACCGCGGCGACCACACCTTCGTCATCGTCAAATACCTGCGCATTGTCCTTCAGGCCTTTGAGCCATTGCAGCGTGACGTCGTGACCTTTCAGCACCAGCATGGCGCTCACCACCGGCAGGAAATCGGCATCGCTGGGGGCGATCGCCACTTTGCCTTTCCATGCGGGGGAAGCCAGATCAAGCAGCGAAGCCGGCAACTGGCCGACCTGGATCAGGGCGGGGTTGTAAGCCAGCACGTTTTCGCGGGCCAATACGCCGACCCATTCGCCTTGCGGTGAATTGAAGCGCGTCGGCACCGCGGTGAGCGTGGCCGGGTCGACTTTGCTCAACAGGCCTTTTTCTTCCAGCAACATCAACTCAGGCGAATTCTCGGTGAAATACACATCGGCGGGCGAACGGCTGCCTTCGGCCACGATTTGCGCGGCGAGGGCGGGGCCTTCGCCGGTGCGGATCTGCACCTTGATCCCGCTTTCCTTTTCGAAATCCTTGGTCAGGGAGTCGACGGTTTGTTCATGCTGCGCGCTATATAGCGTCAGGCCGGCGGCATGGGCGGAGCTCATCAGGCCCGGTGCGGCAAATGCCGCGGCCAGCGTGAGTGCCGCAATCCGGCTGGTGCGCCGGGTGGCGTTGAGCAAGCGGCTCTCGAAGAAAGATGACATGCGGTGTACTCCCAAAATATTCTGAAAATAAGTGCGCTGAAAAAGACCAAGATGCTGACGCAGATACTTACGCCGGCAGCCCTTCGAACAAGGCGGCACCGATATACGATCCTTCGGCCGCACCCGGCGGGCTGGCGAAAATGCCGCTGCCGACATGCGTAATGAACTGATTCATGATGTCGATTTTCGACAGCTTTTCGTTGATGCGGATAAAGCCGGTGCGCGGATCGCGTTGGTGCGCGACGAACAGCAAGCCGGCATCGTACTCGACCTCCTGGCGCCATGGCGGCCAACGCTCCACGTAAAAATTGGCGCCGTCGTTATAGGAATAACCGCGCCGCAAAATTTGCTCGCCATCATTGCTGCCGGGATTCGACAAGCGCACATGCGAGTTGTCGGGAATCACCGAGTTGCCGTCTTTGTCTTGCGCGGCAAGATCGACCGGGTCGAATTCATGGGCCTTGCCCAGCGGCGCGCCGCTATATTTATGCCGGCCCACCACCTGCTCCTGAAAACTCAGTTGCATGCGGTCCCAATGTTCCAGCGTGATACGGATGCGGCGCACCACGGTGTAGGTGCCGTTTTTCATCCAGGCCGGACCTTCATCGCCGGCCCAGACGAATTGATTCATCAGCTCGGGTTTGGTGGTTGAAGGATTATTGGTGCCGTCCTTGAACCCCATCAAATTGCGCCCGGTACTGCCATCCTTGGGCGCTGACTGAAAGCCGGTCTGGACCCATTTGATCCCGGCCGCACCGTAAGCCAGGCGGGCCAATTGACGCACGGCATGGAATGCGACCTGGGCATCGTTGGCGCAGGCCTGGATGCAGATGTCGCCGCCGGTTTTTTCCGGCACCAACTGGTCGCCGTTGAATTTGGGCAGGTCGACCAAGGCTGCGGGGCGGCGTTGTGCCAAGCCGTAGCGGTCGACGCCGTTGCGTTCAAACAAACCGGGACCGAAACCGAAGGTGATGGTCAGGCGCGACGGCTGCAAGCCCAGCGCTTCGCCGGAATCGCCCGGCGCAATATCGTTGACGTTATTGGCGGACGAATCGGGGTCGCTGCCGGTGACACCGTCGCTATTACCCAGCGGACCGGCGTTCTGCCCGCGTGTCATCTTGTTGGCCGCGTCGGTCCAGCGTTGCAGCAAGACGATCACTTCGGCGCGCTTCTCGGTCTGCAAATCGAACACGGCCAGATAGGTGTAATCCTGCTGCGGCGTGACGATGCCGCCCTGATGCGTGCCGAAAAACGGCTCGATGCCGTCTTTCGCGGCAACCACGGCGCTGGGCGCAGGCTCAAGCGCGGCTTTGGGCTTGACGGCCGCTTCCGCGACGCTGCCGGCCGCGAGCGTGCCGGCCGCCACCATCAGGCCGCCGGCTTTACCCAGAAAGCCGCGGCGCGCGAGCTTGGGGGCCGGCTCGGCAGGCAGTGTACTGCCATCTTTTTTGCTGGGGTCGCTCATTTCGCCAATACGAGTGTGTTCACATCGTCCTCGACATAATAGAAACCGTCGCCTTCCGGAGTCATCGTGATACCGAACAGGTCGCCATTACCGGGCGGGGTCTGTGCTTTATCGGTGTCGATCCACTGCGCGTAGATCTGTTGACCGCTGATCGGATCGATTTCGACCACTTTGCCGTTCAATCCGTTGGTCACCAGCAGGTGGCCGTTAGGCGCGGTGGTCATGGCCAACGGCCGTTGCAGCAAGCCATCCGCGGTCACTTGGCGGCCGACTCCGGCGCTGGTGGTGCGGGTGGTTGCGTCGGCAATTTCGGTGACGCGGTTACCGATTGCGTCCGACACATACAACACATCGTTCTTGCCCAGCGCCAACCCGGTTGGGCCGATCAGGAACACGCCTTTGTCGGCCTGTTCGCCGAAACCGCCGGCCACCACGGTCTGACTGGCCACTACCGGCGCTTTACCGTCGGCAATTGTCAGGTCGAGACGCACGATGGTCGATTGTTTGACCACCGGCGGCGTGCCGTCCGCGCCGCCGACACCGAAGCCCGCATTGCTGACAAATAGGGTGGCGGTGCTGCCGTTATCGATCACCGCCATATTGCCCCAGGGGTCGTTGATATTGGCGTCGCCCAGGGTGCCGGCCACTTTGCCTTGTGCATCGAGCACGATCATGCAACCGGCGCCTTTGGTGCCGGTGGTGCCGTCATTGCTGGGCGTGCTGCCGACAATCACCCAACCGCTTTTCAGCATGGTCATGGCGGTGCTCAGGCCTACTCCACCGGGACATTCTTTCAGGTCGCGCGGGATTTGGGCAAAGGTGGTGAGCTTCTTGGTGGTCGGGTTGTAATCGACAATGGTGGTGCCCAGACCCTGCAAGTTTGCCGCGTTGTTGAAGTTGCCGATCAACACGTCGTTTTTCTGGATGGTGCCGACCGATACCGGCGCGACCACCAGTGCGTACGGATTTTGGTCGCCATTTTCCGGCACGGTCGAAATCAAGGTGACGTGCTTGTGGATGGTTTCGAGGAAACCCTTGGGTTCATCGGCCCGTACCATGCCGGAAGCCAGGGCGGTGGCGGCAAGCGCCAAGCCCAGTGCGGACATCCGGGGGCGGAGATTGAGTCGCTTGAAACTGATCATGTGCGCGCTCCTGTTACTGTGGGGGCGAGATCGTGTGCCCCCACCGTCTACAAAAATAAATGGTTTACTTCGGCCGGCTCATGGGCCGGACCGCCGTTTAAAAAGTGATGTTGGCCCGAACGCCTACGACCAGTTCATTCTTGATCCGCTCGTTAAGATTGTTCGGATTCACAATGCCGCCACCCGGGTTGAAGGTGTACTGGACATCCGGTTGCAGTTGCAGCCAGGGGTTAACTTGATATTGGTAAGTCGCCTCGATAAAGGTTTCGCTGCTGCGGATCGGCGAGAACGTGCCGTCGGCCAGTGCCGCGTTATCCTGGTCGAGGCCGACCGAGGCGCTGCCCACCTTGACGTAACCCATGGCGAGGCCGACGTTATCGAGGTCGCGGCCCTCAAATGGGGCTTTCAAGACAAAACCGGCGTTGGCGCTGAAACTCAGCAAATTGCGGTCGCCCGGAGCGCCCATCAAGCGGGTGAAAAAATTGAGGCTGCGGGTACTGTCCGGGTCGGGGCGCCAGAGCATTTGGTCGACCACCGCGTAAATGCTGTAGTCGCCCGTGTGCGAAATGGCTTGGCCATTGCTGAGGGCGGACGCCAGCGACAAGCCATCCGTACCGTATTGCAGATCGGGAAATTTCTCATTGTTGTACCAGACGCCAATCTTGTAGGTGCCGGGCAAACCGTGGTTTTTGCCGTCGTCCAGGTCGCCCATCGACGGCTGGTTGATCGCGTACTGCAATTCGGCGATATACAGCGCGCCGTTATGCAGGTTGAAATTGGTGCCGTGGTTGTCGGCCAGTTGCGGGTCGCCGACCGAGGTGCCGGCCGGATTGCCGTCGAACACGCCCGCCATCACGGTCACAGCATTGGTGGGTTTGGCGCGAAAACGCACGCCCAAGGCCGACAACGGGTAAGCCGGGCCGCCCGCGGGCATGTCATAGGAGGGCACCGCGGCCCAGCCGAACATGGTGTTGACGAACAAATTCGAGTTCTGGCTGACCATAAACTCCTGGTCCAGGCTTTGCTGGCCCACCTTGACGTCGACCCGGTTTTCCAGGAACGATTGCTGATACCAGAGTTCCCACAAACGGGTACCGGTGTCGGCCTCGATCCCGCTCGCGGTTTGCAAGCTGCCCAGGTTGGCGGCGCTCAGGTTGCGCCCATGAATTTGCAGGGCGCTGACGTTGAAAGTACCGCCGGGCAGGCCGATGGCCTTTTGCGAGTCGATGGTGACGGTGGCGGTGGTCAGGCCGTCATAGGTAAAGCCTTTATTCATGCCGCCCGTCAGATTGCCCAATAATTCGCTGGTTTCAGTCAAGCCGAGGGTCACGCCGTACTTGGCCAGCGCCGAGCGCAGGCCGTAAATGTCGCCTAACAAGCTCGAACGGCCCCAGGTGCCGGTCCACTGACCATCGGGCTGGGCTTTGATCGATTGATCCGGTTCCGCGGTGGGGTCGGCGGCCTGCGCGTCAGGGTTGACGAAACTCTGCGGCGTCGCCATCACCGGCGCTGCCCACAGTAGAGCGGAGGTAAGTGCCGCACCCAAACCGAGGCTTAAGCCCTGATTCCGGCTGCCGGGCTTGCGTGTTTGCGCTGAGCGCTTGTTTTTATAAGGCAGATTCACTTTTATGTACCCCATCCCCGTGTCTTTCATCAATGTCGAATCCGGGGCCTTGCCCGGCTTCACAGCAACTCGCAAATATACTTAAGCCCACTTCAGGAGTCAATGATAATGCGAACTATTCCTATTAGCATTATTTAGTTGTCCCCGACACTGGAATAGCGCTGCTTGTTGCACTGGAGCAAATCGCTGTTACCCTTGATGGGTGGCCTTGGGACGGTTTATCGGCGGTGCGGCAAAATGGCGCGGGCCATGGCCTTCCAAGCTTCTGTGGTTTTACTGTTGTTTAACCGGCGTTGGCGGGTTAAACCTTGACCTTAATCCGGCGGCACGGCATGTCGCGACCATCGCATCAGCGCACCAGACCATGAACGAAACCGACCGCGTGCAAGCTCCAATCGGCGCCGCCGACCTTGGGGCGGTGACTCTTGCGCAGGCGGTTCAATTGGCGCTGGAGCATCATCAGGCAGGCCGTTTGCATCAGGCCGAGCAGATCTACCAAAAAGTGCTGCAAGCCGACCCCAATTATGCGGATGCCTTGCATTTGCTGGGTGTGATCGCTTATCAGGTACAAAAATACGCGATCGCGGAGCAGCTTATTGCCCGCGCGATAACGCTTAACCCCGCTGCCGCCACCTATCGCTCGAACCTGGGTAACGTTTTGCGCGAAACGGACCGGCCGCAAGCCGCCGTGGAACAGTACCGCCAGGCGCTGGCGCTGCAACCGGATTACGCCGAGGCGCATAACAACCTGGGCAACGCGTTTCAGGCGTTGGATCAGTTCGATGCGGCGATAGCCTGCTATCGCCAGGCTATCCTTTGCCAAGCCGCCTACCCCGAGGCATATAACAATCTGGGTCAGGCTTTGGCCAGTCAGGGGCAGTTCGAGCAGGCCGTTGCGGCTTTTCAGCAGGCTATTGCGCTCAACCCGAACTACCCCGAGCCGCACAACAATCTGGCCAATACCTGCAAAACTACCGGTCAGGTCGAGCTGGCGCTGCATCATTACCAAGCCGCCATTGCCTTACGGCCGGCCTATGCCGAGGCGCATAACAATCTGGGCTGGACTTTGCACGATATGGGCGTGTTGGATGCCGCGGTGGAGCATTACCAAAAAGCGCTCGCGCTCAGGCCCGATTTTGCCGATGCGCTTAATAACCTAGGTAATGCGCGTTCCAATCAAGGCGATTTGCCGGCTGCGATGGCGCACTTTGACGCGGCTTTGGCGCTCAAGCCGGACTTCGATTTGGTGCGCAGCAATCTGCTGTTCCATCTCAACTATCACGCCTTATGCTCCCCCGAGGTTTATCTGGAGCAGGCACGCCGTTTTGGCGCCGGCGTGACGCGGCGCGCCCGGCCTTATACCCACTGGCCGCATGCGTCGCGAAGCCCGGGGCAGCGCTTGCGCATCGGTTTGGTGTCAGGCGATTTGCGCGCGCATCCGGTCGGTTATTTCCTGGAAAGCGTGCTGGCGTATCTGGACCCGGCCCAAGTTGAAATAGTGGCCTACGTCACCAAACCTCATCGGGATGCTTTGAGCGACCGCCTGCAAGCGCATTGCAGCGCATGGCAATCGCTGGTTGGCTTGAGCGACGAGGCGGCGGCGCGCCTGATACATCAGGACGGCATCCATATTTTGCTCGATCTTGCCGGCCATACAGGGGACAACCGCCTGCCGTTGTTTGCCTGGCGCCCGGCGCCGGTCCAGGTCGCGTGGCTGGGATATTTCGCCAGTACCGGGGTGGTCGAGATGGATTACATTCTGGCCGATGAACGGGTTTTACCGGCCGCCGAAGTCCATCATTTCGTCGAAACGCCGTGGCGTTTGCCCGACTGCTATTTGTGTTTCACCCCGCCGCACCACGATATCGAGGTCGGTGCGCTGCCGGCGCAGGCGTTGGGTTACGTGACCTTCGCCTGTTTTAACAAACTCGGCAAAATGAACCACGCGGTGGTTGCATTGTGGGCGCGTGTGCTCAAGGCGGTGCCGAACTCGCGCCTGCTGCTCAAAGCCAAAGAACTGAATAACCCACCCCTGCGAGCGGCGACCTTGGCGCGCTTCGCCGCGCTCGGCATCGATGCCGAGCGGATTTGCGTCGAAGGTTTTACCCCGCGCAGCGATTACCAGGCCGATTACCGCCGCGTTGACATTGCACTCGACCCGTTTCCTTTTACCGGCGGCACCACCACGGTCGAAGCCTTATGGATGGGGGTGCCGGTGCTGACCCGGCGCGGCGACCGGTTTGTCTCGCATGCGGGGGAAAGCCTGCTGCAGACTGCCGGCCTGGACGGCTGGATTGCCGACGATGACGACGATTATGTCGCCAAAGCGGTGGCCTGGTCTGAGGATCGTGCCGCGTTGGCTGCTTTGGCCGCAATACGAGCGGGGTTGCGGGCGCAGTTGCTGGCTTCGCCCTTGTGCGATGCGCCGCGTTTTGCAGGCCATTTGACCGCGGCGTTTCAGGGGATGTGGCAGGCTTATATAACGCGTCAGGAAACGCCGGCTTAAATGGTGACTTAAGCCGCGCGGTTCTTCTGTCTCACATACTGCCGATGCAAGGCGCATAGCGCTTCGCTGGAACCGGTGCGGTGCCTTATCATAGACAACATGAATCAAGCCGCTCCCAACTCAGCCGCCGCCGATATTTCGGCCGGCGCCGCACCGCTGCGCATAAGCGACGCGCTGCACAGTGCGTTGCAGCATCACCAGGCCGGTCGCCTGGAGGACGCCGCGCGGCTGTACGGGCAGATTCTGCGAGTTGAACCTGATCATGCCGATGCACTGCATCTGTCGGGTGTGGCGGCTTATCAGGGCGGCCAATATGCTCTGGCGGTAAGCCTGCTGACCCGCGCCATTGCGGCCGATCCGGCGCGCGCCGAGTATCGCTTGAATCTCGGTAATGCCCTGCAGGCACAAGGCGAGAGCGCGCTGGCGATCAGCCACTATCGTGACGCTCTTGCGCTGGCGCCGGGTCTCTACGCAGCCCATTTCAATTTGGGCAATGCGCTGCTGGCGGAGCGGTCGTTTGCCGCGGCCATCGGCAGTTATCGGCAGGCGGAACTGATCCGCGGCGACCTGCCTGAGCTCTACAATAATCTGGGCAATGCCTATCTCGGCCAACATCAACTTGATGCGGCAATCGAGAGTTTTAATCAGGCCTTGGTGCGCCGGCCCGATTATGCGCAAGCGCATAACAATCTAGGCAATGCCTTGAAGGAGCAGGGCGATCTGCCCGCCGCGGCCGAGCGTTTTCGACACGCGATCGGCCTGCAGGCCGAGTATGCCGAGGCTTATTACAATCTGGCCAACACGCTCGAAGCCCTGGGTCAGGCCGAAGCGGCGGTTGCCGCCTACCGGCAAGCGGTGGCGATCCGGCCAAGCTACGCCGAGGCGCATTACAACCTGGGGATTGTGCTGCAGGCATTCGCCGCCTACGAGGAAGCCGTGCAATGTTATCGCCTGGCCATCGACTTGCGGCCGCAATGGGCCGAGCCTTATAACAATTTGGGCGACGCCCTCGCCAATCAGGGACAACTGGCGGCGGCGCTGGAATCTTTCGAGCATGCCGTCCGGCTCAAGCCCGAGTTCGACGTCGCCCGTAGCAATACCCTGTTCCATATGAACTACGCTGCCGGCGTTACGCCGCAGCAGTATTTGCGAACGGCAAGCGACTTTGGCACACGCGTCGCGGCCCGTGCCGCGCCCTATACCCATGCCGATACCAGCCAACCCTTGGCGCGTTTGCGTATCGGCTTTATCTCGGGCGACCTCAGGACTCATCCGGTCGGGTTTTTCCTCGAAAGCGTAGTGGCACATCTGGACCGCCAACGCTTCGAGTTGGTGGCGTATGTGACCAAACCCGGCGAGGATGCGGTGACGGCACGTATCAAACAGCATTTTTCCGAGTGGCATTCGCTGCTGGGCTTAAGCGATGCAGCGGCGGCAAGCAAAATTCATGATGACGGTATCCAGATCCTGATCGACCTGGCCGGACATACCGCAGACAATCGTTTGCCGGTAATGGCGCGCAAACCGGCGCCGGTGCAAGTGGCGTGGCTCGGTTATTTTGCCAGCACGGGGGTGGCGGCCATCGATTACATTCTGGCCGATGATCAAGTGCTGCCGGTCGGCGAAGAAAGCCATTTTGT
>Ga0302221_10001498_pt1 | contig 15016 bp, 1 predicted proteins | sample II_Palsa_E2_1_FD_193517 | JGI IMG/M metagenome (GOLD analysis project Ga0302221, IMG submission 193517) | Peat permafrost microbial communities from Stordalen Mire near Abisko, Sweden - II_Palsa_E2_1 | ecosystem: Environmental > Terrestrial > Soil > Palsa > Peat permafrost | place: Sweden... | reverse complement strand
TAAGAGTTGTTTTAACCAATTAAAGAGCCGGGATGCTTTTGATTTCGTGTATTATTTTCATCTTTTTATTTTTATAATATAATTTTAAAACACTTTTTATATATAATTACAATAATTATAATGACTTTTAAAACGAATATTAATAGTTTTATTATTAATCGCAATATTAAATAATATTATAATAAGATTCTTATAATTCTATTTAATTTATATAAAGTTAGTCTTTAAATAAAATATAATAATATAATAATAAAGCTTTAAAAAATATAACTCTTTATTAATAATCTTATATTCTTAAATATATAATTTATAAACTTGAAAAAGAGAATAAAGTGATAATTAATAATAAATTTTTATTTATAATACTTTTAAGCCTTTTAATAATTTAAAAGACTTCTTTATAATAATAATTTATATATTTATTATTAATTTCTTACTTTTTAAAACTTTAAAATAAAAAGCCCTTTTTATAAAGATTAATTTCAAACGTTTAAATTAAAACTAATTAATTAACCTTTTATTAATTTAAATATATAAAAAAAATAAAGCTTTATATCTTTGAAATTATTATAATAATAAATTATATATAAATCGTTAATAATATATTTAATATAATTAATAAAAAAAGATTGAGAATATCTTTTTCTTTATTAATAATATATTATATAATTAAGATTTTATAGTTTTAAAAACAATAAAAGCAAATATTATATAAATTATTATAAACGTTAAAAAGGCCGTTATAATTTATTCCTTTATAAGACTATATAATATAAAATATGAATAATAAAATTAAAGCTCTTATTATAATTATTTTAATATAATAAAAGTCTCAAATCATATAAATTATATCTTTAATTAAATTTGAATTATCTTTTTAAATATATATAAAACTTTTAAAGGCTTTAAAAAAGTTAAATAAAATATTAAAAGCCGATATATAATAATAATGATTAGACGTATTATATAATTTCCTTTCACTTTTATATACGTTTTAAAAAGCTTTTAAATCAAATCAGTTCATGCTTTTAAAAATATATCTTTAATAAAAGACAATTTATAATTATATTAAGAAATCAAATGCTTTAAATAAAGCGTTTTTAACCGATATTTATAAGTATTTTTATTGAGTTAATATTAACGGATAATAAAATTAAATAAAAAAGTAATTATTATTTATATATATAGTCGCTTTTCTTCTTCTTTTTATTAATTGAACTTTTTTAAAAACTTTTTTTTTAATTAATTAAAATATATTAAAACTTATATTTATAATCGCTTTAATATAAAAAGATATAATGAATAAACTAATTATTCTAAATATAATAATTCTTATAAACTATTATAAGACTTATAAATTTAAAGCGAAGTTCACAAACTATTACGTGACTAATTAAAAGAATATATATTCCTCGCTTATTCTCGACTCTTTTAATTCCTTAGTTTTAAATTCTCAAATATATTTATTTTTTAGTCTTTAATACTTTAATTTAATTAAGTCTATTATATTATTTAAAACTCATTCTTTATTTATTTATAAAAGACATAATATCGATTTAATACTTATAATAATATTACTCTTATTTTTATAATAATAATGATTCGAATTATTTATAATTTATAATAATTGAAGTTTTTATTCGTAAAAAAGCTCTTAATTTATAATAGTTTAACTTTTCTTTATATTATTAATTATTAAAACTCTTTGTTTATAATAATATAATTATAATATATTTTATTAAATATTATTAATATAACGACTTAAGACAAATAATTAAAGAGCTTTATAATTTATTTAAAAAGATCTCTAGCTTTATAATCGTTAATATCTTTATTTAACTTTAAACGTTTAATATAAAAAGATAAAAGAAGAAGAAAAGAAAAGGCCGTCGAACTTCATTATTTAATTAATAAGTCTTATATTATTATAAGAATACTCTTTATTATAATTCAATCTTTTATAAACGAGGTTTCAATTCTATAAATAAAATAAAATGACTATATTTAAATACACTTTATTAAAACGACAGTCGTTTAATTTCTAATATATATTTAAAACATTTCTTATAATAATATTCTTTATTTCGATTCTTTATTTAAACTTAACTCGTTTTCTTTTAATAATTAAGTCAAGAATTATTAATCTCGATTATAAATTATAAACTTATAAAACTTAAAACGTTTAAACTTTTAATAATAAAATCGACTTTATTTATAAAACTTAATTTATTTAATTAAAAGAGAAGTTCTTTAAACTTTAATTTATTAATTATAAAGAATATATTCAAATATATTATATATTTTCAATTATAATTAAAACGGCTTAAAGTTATTTATTTATATATATATTATAATTTATAAATAATCTCTTTTAATTTATAAACGAGATATTTAAAGTCTTAAAAGCCGCTTTCTTTAATTTAAATCGAGTTTAAAAGACTAATATAAAATATCATTAATTTATAATAAGTCTTTTAAAAACTTTTGTCGACTTTAAAACTTGATTTCTTTTATTAATAAAAGAAGTTAAAATCTTTTAATCCTTTTATTAATTCGACTTATATAATAAATTCACGATTGAATTATAAACTTCTTTAGTCTTTATATTAAATATATTAATTATCTTCAACGACTTATATAATTACGTTATTAAAGTAAATTAAAAACGGAAATAAATTAATTAATAAATAATGAAAGTTAAAGCCGTTAAATTAATTTATAAACGAACTTTACTTTTTATAACTTTTATAAAACAGTCAATAACTTCTTATAAGTTTATAATTGTTTTTTCTTTAATTATAAAGACTTATTCTTTATTATTCTCTTTAAAAGTTTATTTCTTTAATTTTTAAATATAAGCTTTTATCTTTTTAATAAATTTTAAAGTTATTTATTATAATTATAAACGCTTTAAATATTATATTAATACTTATATTAATCTTTAAAAGCTTTTTATAAATCTCAATAAATTAAAACAAACGATAAAATAAGACTTTATAATTAAAGTCTTCGAGAATTAAAAAAAAGACTAATTTTAAAATATAAAATATATCATTTTATAAAGATTAATTTAAATAAATTAATAAAAGAGAGTACTTTCAATGTTTTTTATATTTTAATTAAAAATAAATATACTTTTAATACTTCTTCTTTTATTAATTTTAAAACGAATACTTTTTTATTAATTAATAACGTCTTTATAAATCAATTAATTTAACGTTATATAATTATAATTTACTTTTTTAATTAATTCATATTTATAAACGGCTTTAATAAACAATTAAAGAAATCCGTCACTTTTTAAATCGAGTTTATTTTTTAAGTCGACGGTTATTAATTTTATAATCTTTTTTTTATTTTTATATCTTTAAGAAATTATAATATTATCTTTAATTATAAATTACTATTTTAAACGAATATTAAACTTATAGTCTATAATTAAGTTATAAAATAATTTATAGACTTACTTTTAATTTATTTATCACTTATATAAAGTTTTCTTTTTATAAAACAATTTTTATTTCTTTTAAAAATCGACTTTATAATTTAAGCCGATATTAAATAAAGAGACATCGCTTTTAATAAAAAGGTTTATAAAGACGTTTATAAGACAATAATTATTATATTTATTTATTCTCGACTTATTCTTCTTTTTATTATATTAAATATAATAAAAGAAAAAAAGATTAAATTAATTAATATAATAAATATTAATAAACTTATTTTCTTTTTAAATATATATCGTTAAAGTAATATTATCTTTATTATAAGTTTTTATAAAATTGACAGAATATTCGAAGGATTATAAAAAGGACGATAAAGAGCTTTTATAATAATAAGCCTTTATTAAAGCCTTCTTTATATTTTTAAATTCTATAAATAAATATATAAAAAACGATGAAAGAATATAATTAAAGCTTTTAAACTATTATTAAGAATTTATAAACGTCTTTTTAAAATAAGCCTTTAATAAATTATTTCTTCTTCGTTTATAAATAAATTATAAGATTAAACTGACTTTTAAAAATACTTTAAATTATAATTCTTTTTAGCGTCAAATTATAAAAGAGTTATTAACGATTAAAGAGTATTTATTAAAGAATTTAAATAAGAGCTTTATTATTTTTAATTTAATTCTTTTCGTTTTATTAATCTTTTTTATTAAGTTTAATAAGTCGTTATAATTTTATATAAATTATTAAAAGCCGAATTAATTTATAAAGAAGAATTAATATTCATTATTTTTTATTAATGAGATTTTAATTTATATCTCTTAAATTAAAATCTTTATAAAGTTAAATCTTTATTAAACTTTTTATAATTTATAAATATATTTTAATTTAAAAGAATTTATAACTTTTTAAACTCATTATAAATTATATAAATATAAAGTCTTATTTTTTAAACTCATTAATAAACTGACAATATATTAATAATATATAAATATAGTTCTTTTTAATTATTTAAACGATTTTTATATTATATATTTAAATAATATCTTTATATATTTAAATAATATCTTTATATATTTAAATAAATCTTTATATATTTAAATAATATCTTTATATATTTAAATAAATCTTTATATATTTAAATAATATCTTTATATATTTAAATAATATCTTTATATATTTAAATAATATCTTTATATATTTAAATAATATCTTTATTTATTTTAATAATAAATTAAAATATAAGGAATACGTTTATAAAGTCCTTTTATAACTTTATAAAATAAGTTTATAAATAGATATTAAAAAGACTGAGTTTTATATCACTTATATAAAATATTTAAGATTTATTATCAATATTAAAAGTATTGAAATTAATTTTAAAAAGATTTTTATTATTAATTCTTAAAGTTATTCGACTATAATATGTAATATATAGTTTTAATTAAACTTTTATAACTTTTATAAGCGTTTTATTTAAAATTATAAACGGACTATATATTTATTAATTTAATTTATAAATAAAAACGTTTTTTTTAACTTTAATATTATAGTGGGGCAGTCTCAGGCGCTTCGACCTTTTTTGAAGGCTCTTCCGGGCGGGAAGTTTCTATAAGAGGGATCGATCAAGGCCAGCAACTTAAGGACCTTAGTTACAAAATACGATTCATAATCATACTGCTTGTAATGCGATATGTGGGCTTCAATTGACAGTATATCCTTCACGCATTCGATGGTGTTTCCTGTCAGTGCAGTTCAGTCACGCGACAGCCCGGCTCTCCCCCTTTACAATACTTTATATTAAGAATCTTTTAATAAGTTATATATTACTTTTATTTTTATTTTAATACTTCGTTATTATCGCTTAAAATTAAAGACTATAATTAAAATAAATACTTTAAATAAAATAATAATAAATATCTTTTTTCTAATAAATTATTATAAAAGAATTATAATATTTAATAAATTATTTTTTAAAGATTATAAATATAACGAATTCAGTTTATTAATTCTTTAATAATTACTTTTATTTATAATATATATAAATATAATAAATAATAAGAGAATAAAAAGTAATTCTATTAAAGATTTAAAGTTAAAAAAAGAAAAAAAAAAGGAAAGAAGTCAAAGTATATATTTATAGACTTATTATAAGTTTAATTTTAAGTTATCTTTTATTAATAACTTATAATCACTTAATTTTATATATATACTTATGATATTACTTTCTTCTTTAAAAAAACTCGTCTTAAATATATAAAACAAAGAAATAAAATTAAAAACGATCGATTTCTTAATTAAAAAAGAGTATATATTTAAAATTAATTAATTATAATACTTTATTCCAATTATTAATAACCCTTTTATATAAATCTATATCGTTGAAATTATAAGAACTATAAAATCTATTTAAATACTTTTATAAAACTATTATTATAACTTTTTTATTATATTATATTATATATTTTAATATTGATTACTTATATTAAAAAAAAGAATAATATTTATAAAAAGTTATATTATTATATTTTATATTCCGTATTTTGATAACTATAGCTTATAAATTATAGAATTATAAAAAGAATGATTTTAAGTCAAATATATATATATTATAAACTCGTATTTATAAAATCGATATAAAGATAATAATTAAACTCGTCGTTATATTAATAAAAGAACTGTTTTTAAAAGTAACAATTATTAAAATAAAAGCTGTCGATATAAAAAGTATTTAATAAACTTAATTAAAAGACTAAAACAATTAAAGTGTCGATTTTAATCGTATAAAAAAAGAAAGCTCGTTTATAAATCGTAAAATTGTCGTATTTAATAATAAAATACTAACTTTATATTATTTATAAATTACTTTAAACTTTATTAATTAATGTCGTTTTTTATAATTATTTATATTGACTTAATATCAATTAATTTCTATTATTTATTATAATCGTTTATATTTTAATAATAAAGTATTAACTTTAAATCGTTTAATAAACTTAATTAAAAAGTCGAGACAATATCGTTTAATAATAATAAAATTTTAACTTTATAAAAGACAATTATTAGAATTTTAATTATCGTTTTAATAAAATTATAACTTATAAAATATCGTTAAAAGGCTGATAAATCAAACTCTTATCAATTCGTAAAAGTGAGGCTATATTATATTATATTAATAATATATATATATATTGTTTTAAAATAAAAGAGCTTTTATATCGCTTTTTTCAATTATAAAAAAGTATTATATATATAAAGTGATTTGAAATGAGTTTAATTAAACTCGTTTACTCTTTTTATTAAAAGAATTTGACTTGAAAACTAATGTTTATAAATAATTAAAATTATAGTCTTTATATATTTCGATATAAATATAAACTTATTATATAAGCTTTAAATAATATAACGAACTCAGTTTATTAACTCTTTAATAATCACTTTTATTTATAATATATATAAGTGTAATAAATAATAAGAGAGTAAAAAGTAATTCTATTAAAGATTTAAAGTTAAAAAGAGAAAGAAAAAAAAAAGTTAGAATATATATTCATAGACTTATTATAAGTTTAATTTTAAGCTATCTTTTATTGACTATTTATAATCACTTGACTTTATATATATATTCGTGACAATAAGCTTTATAAAACTCAATTATTAAATCTATAATAAAGAAATACTCGTTATAATCAAATCTTTATTTTAATAAAGAATTGGCTTTATATAAATAAATAAGAGAATTTAAGTATTTATAAACTATAAAACGTTAAAATACTTTATAATAATCAAATAATTAAATTAATATTAAATTTAATAAATTAAAGTATTATTAAAGTTCTTTTTATAATTATATATCGTTTTAAGAAAAAAATAAAAAAAATAAACGTATTTATATATTAAAACGACGAGATTATATCTCAGAATAAAATTAAAAAGAATTATTATTTATAAACTTTATTTATAATTAAATAACTTAATTTAAAAATATTATTTGAGTTATAATTCCGTTTATAAAGCCTCGATCTTATGTTTATAAAGTCAGCTCTTTTTATATTAAATATAAAAAGTAATATCTCTCTTTTTTTCAATTTAATAAATTAATTCTTAATTATTAATCATTATAACCCTTTTTTAAAAACGGATTATAAAATAATTAAACGAAAAGAATAAGATTAAAAACGGTTTAATAAACTTATACTATAAAGAGATAAGCTTATAATATTAAATATAGACAATTTATAAATGAAGTTAATATATAAAGCTTATTTTTAAATGTTTATAATTTATTTAAAAAAGAATAAAACTATTGCTTTAATCGCTTATAAATATTATTAAAAGTATTATAAGCCTGTTTTTAAAGCCACGTATAACCCTTTATTAAGCCCGGTATAAAAAGAGAATAAGTCAAGTGATTTAATATATGATTTCTTTATAAACTATTATAAGTTATTTATAAAAGGGAATAGTTTTAAACTTGACTTATATTAAGTTTATAAATATAATTTACTTCTTTAACGTCAAGCACTCGTCTTTCTTTTTCTCTTCAGTTTTAAATCTTTGATAGAATTACTTTTTACTCTTTTAATTATTTATTATACTTATATATATTATAAGTAAAAGTGACTATTAAAAGGTTAATAAATTGAGTTCGTAATATTATTTAAAGTTCAAACGACTTATTATTTATTACTTTTAAAAAAGAATAGAATATTTATTCTATCGAAAAAATAACTTTTAAAGTTCATAAATTATATAAACCGTTTATAATAGTTTATAAAAACTGTATATAATTTCGACAATCCGTAATATAATTTATAAATAAGAGTAAAGCGTTTAAAGCTCTTCTTCTTATACTTAAATTATTAATTTAATCAAAACGATGTCCGACATTTAATTAAAAGCTTAATAATTCATTAACGCTTATAAACGAATTTATTTATTATAAGAATAAATAGACGAACTCGAAGTAAACTTTTAACGAAGCACTTTTTCTTTCGAAGAATATATTAAATCATAGACAGTTAAACTTATAAATTCTAACCTTTTTATAAATAACGTCTTTTTAACTTTTAAGAATTAATAGATTTAAATTAAAAACAAGTTCATTATTAATAAATAAATATTTGACTTTATATAAACGAAGATAATATATATCTTTAATTATATAAACGGTATTATTTAAAAATACTTAATATTATATTATTAAAAAAGTTTAAAGCCTTTTATAACTTTTATAAAAAAGATTATATATTTAACGGAAATCTTTAAGAATTTATTTAAGGCGTAAGACGTTTATATCGACTTTTATAAATTGATTATAAAAGAAGATAAGTCTTTTTCAGACTTTTATACTTAATTCTTTTACTTTATAAATATAGAAAAGATTTTTATAAACGACTTTTAATCCGAATTTTATAATAAACTCATTTTAATATTATAATAATCCGTATTTCCGTTTTTAAATACACTTTTAATTAATAAAACATTAATTTATAAGTATTTATTAATAAATAAGAACTTATAAAAGCTTTAATAATACAAGGTATAATTACGGAACGCCCGACTCTTTTTTAAGTTTATAATAACTCAGTCGTTTTTATAAAGACTTATAAACTCTTTAACGGCTTATTTTATAATAAGGGCAACTTTTTTAAACCCGGCTTTTAAGCTTTATAAATTATTACGAGAGTTAATTTTAATTTATAAAGATCGGGAAGTAATTTATTATAATTATAAATAATTAAATTATACTTCACTTTAATATTTTAAGTTATTAAAACTTAAAATAAACGTTAAAGAATTAAAAGAGCCTTTTATTATTAACTTAAAGTCGGAAAACGAAGAAGTTTAAAAAAAGTCTTTTTTTAAGCCCGTTTTATTAAGATCTTAATAAATTAATTATTTAAAAGAAAGTAATTTATAATCTTTTATAATTTAATTTTCAATAAAAGTAGATTTAAAACCTTTGTTTTAATTGATATTAAAGTAAATAATTATATATTTATTAATATAAAATTCGTTTAATAATTCTTCCGCTTTTTTTTACTTTTATTTATATTCTTTTTATTTCAATTATAGTCCGTAAATTCGATAAATAAAGCCGTTAAATTATAAATCGATATATCGTTTTATATTTACGGATTAATGACTATAAATAATATAATGTCTTTATAGTCTTATTTAATATTAAATATTAAGACTTAATCTTTAGTCATATATAATTCAATTAATAAAACGTATAATTAAACCCTCGCTTTCGTTAATTAATTTAACCCGTTGATAAGCCTTAGTCTTTAAAGTTAATAAAAATACGTTATTATAATTTAAAGATTTTAAAGTCACGACTTATAAACTTAAATTATTAAATTAATATAAATCGGCGTAATTAAATTATAAATAAAGAGTAAAAAGACTTTTTATTATTTATAAACATTGTCAATTATTTATCAAGCCTTCTTTTTCTTTAAATCTTTAAATAGAAATCTATTCTTGTTTTTAATATATAAAATAATGAATATTAAAACCGTCAGAATAATTTATAAACGATGAATTAAACGTTTACGAATATAAAGCTTTTATAACTATTTATAAAACGTTTGAAAACTATAAAACTAAATCTCTTGTTTATAAATATTATAGTAATTAATATTATAAAATATCGATGTAATTTATAAAACGACCGGGTTATAGCCTTTAATATTTCTTTTTATAAAATAAATTATTTAATCGTAAAAAAGCTTATAAACGAGACGGACGATTTACGGATTCGAGAGACTTTTTTAAAGCTATATTAAAACTTTATAAACGCCTTTTTTAAAACGGCTTTTAATTCTTTATTTTTAAAGCGTTTATATAATTACAAGATTTAATTTACGGGTAATATTATAAACGACTTATTATATACCCCTTTTTGTCATTAATTTATAAACGAATTCCAAGCCGTAAAATAATATTTAATTGAAAACTTTTATAAAAGCTTTATTAAAACTAATTAAATACTTTTTACGGCCTTGATTCTCTTTATTAAAAAGTATAATAAATCGTTACAATTTTATATTAATTATCATAAGTTTAATAACTTGACTTATAAAGACTAATATCCGCTTTCGTTAATTAAAAAGACTTTAATTAAACTTAATAAAACGCGGATCTTTATAAAATTAAATATTTGACAAGCCTTTTACCGAATTTAAATATACTTAGATTTTAAAGAATTAATTACTTTTCAAACCCGTTATAAAGTTTATAAATATAAAGTAATACTTTTTAAATTGATTAATAGACTTATAACTTATTAACGGTTTATAAACGATATTTTATTCGACTATTTAAACGACTTTTATACGGCTTATTTAAATAATATTTTCATTTATTTAAAGAATGAATTAAACTATTAAAAACACGTTTATAAAGTGTTTTTACAACTTTATAAAATAAGTTTATAAGCCGATATTAAAAAGTCTGAGTTTAATATTTATTATATAAAGTACTTAAGTTTTATTATAAGTATAAAAAGGATTAAAGTCGACTTAAAAAAAATAAAAACTATTTATAATAAAGAACTTCTTATAATTATTTAAAGCGTATAGTTTTTCTTTAAGTTTTATAATTTTTATCAGAAGTTTATTTCAAATTATAAATAAATCGCTCGTTTATTAACAACTTTTATTTATAAAAAGAATCTTTTCTTTTAAAATATTTATTATTGAATTATTTAATTGACGTATTATTACTCGTTTATTTTAATCTTTAATACGAATTAATAATAAAAACGGACGCTTTAAATAAAGTCTTTAAAAGAGTATTATTATAATTTTAATTTAATTATGAATAATATTCAATAGTTTATTACTTTAAAATTATAATTCCGGCCGAAATCAATTATTTAATTTATAATAAAAAGATGTTAATTATTATATGAACTTTAAAAGTTTAAAGGTTAAAGTTAAAGAAGACATTAATTCGAATATAAATTGTTTTAAAATATAAGGCTTTAAAATACTTTATAATAATTAAAGCTCTAACCGATAAATAAATACGATAAGCTGAAACGCTTTCGCGGTTTAATTTTATAATTATATATAAGTTTAATAATTAAAATAAAGCCGACTTTTTTATTTATAAAGACTAAGAAATAAATAGTCAAATAATTATAAAGATTTTAATCCGTATATAAACGCTTTTACGGCTTAAAAACTTAGACTTATAGATTATTACAAACTTAAATTTAAACCCAATGATCGATATTATATTTATAAACTTTATTAAAGGCTCTTATAATTTAATCGATAATTTCTTATAAGTTAATCAAACGAATATAGACTTAAAAACGCTTTATTAAAGAGTTACGGATAAGAACTTTAATTAAACGCTTTATAATAAATTACTTTTCTTTAAAGACCGTTTAATAATCTTTAAAAACAACGACTTTAAAATACGTTTATTGAGTAAAATATATAATCAAATATTAATAACTCATTCCGATTAATTAAAGACGCGTAAATTAGTCCGTAAACGTTATTATTAATTAAATCTTTATATATATATTGACCGCTTTATAAATAACTATTAAATTTATTATCGCTTTTATATATTTCGAAACAAACTTTTTAATTTATTTAATCTGCCTTTAATTTTAAACCGTCTTTAATAATATATATTTATAAACTTTAAAGAGTTTTTATTTAATAAGTTTAAAAAAGATATATTAATTATATTCGTTTACTGCTTTAATAAAAGATTAATCTTTATTTATATTATAAAAATATAAACGTAAAAGAAACCGTTTAAATTTATCTCGATTATTTATAACGTTATTATAAACCGGTAAATATAATAATATTTAATCGCGGTTTATAATTTATTTTAAAATTTTAAAAAGAGTTTAATTAGATTTTAAAGACGAAGATTAAATTGTTTATAACTGATTATATTTAAATTAATAATTAAATAAAAAATATAAACTAATAAATCGATTAATGTCTTCGTCCGTTTATAAATTATTATTAAAATAATTAATCGGAATTGATCTTTATAATAAACTACGCTTAAGTTACGCTTTTTTAAGATTTTATTACGTTACTTTTAATATAAATCGAATTAAATTACGTCTTTTATACGAGCTTTAATTAGTCTCGGCTTATTATAAATAAACTTATAAACGTTTATAAGTAATTCTTATAAAATAAAGTAGTCGAATTCGTTAAATAAATATATAACGTTTAAGAAATCGCTTATAATAAAATTTAATGAGTTTAAGAGATTTAATAATAATAAGCGAATAAACACCGCCGACTTATAAACTTTTAAGTCGGAGACAAAGTCTATGTCTTAATTAAAAGCTAGAATATAAACCGCTTTAACCGTAAACTCGACTAATAAATAAAAGGTCTGTATATAATATTAAAATAAATAAAGAACGCTTTTCGGATTGACTTATTACTTTCGATTTGAATCTATTTTATTATCTCGGCTGACAAGCTTTATAAAGCGGTTAATAATCCGTTATTAAACTAATTATAAGAGTTAAAACTACTTATAATTATAAATAATTAAAATGAATAAGATATTGAAGAGATTCTAACCTTTTATAACTATTATAAAAAGTTATAATATTAAATTAAATAAGCAAATAATAAACCGGACTCAATTTAATATAACGCTTTTAATTTAATAAGTTATTTATATAAGCTTCGAGAGTTTTACAATAAGAATCTACGTTTATTAAAGCTTTTATAATATTTTATAAACTAGTTATAAAATTAAAAAGAGAATATAAATGAGTTAAAGTATTACGATGACAAAGATAAGCTTTTATAAAGCTCGAAGACGAGTTTTATTTAAAAGAGAAAATAATGTCACGGGCTTGTCTTTAAAGCTATATATAACCTTTTATTAAGCCCGGTATAAAAAGAGAATAAATCAAGTGATTTAATACGTGATTTCTTTACGGATTATTATAAACTATCCGTAAAAAGGAATAGTCTTAAACTTAACTTATATCAAGTTTATAAACTCAACTTGTTTTTTTAACGTCAAATACTCGTCTCTCTTTTTCTCTTCAACTTTAAATCTTTAATAAAACTGCCTTTTATTCTCTTGATTATTTATTACACTTATATATATTATAAGTAAAAGTGACTATTAAAGGGTTAATAAATTGAGTTCGTAATAAAAAGGGCTTTATTAATAACGTTGTTTAATACGTCGACGTTTATAAAACTTATTAATATTCTATTATATTCCGCGATTATATTTTAAGCTTTTTATATTTATTATTAATTTTAAACCAGTTTTAATAATATATCTTTATAGATTATAAATCCTTTTTTAAAGACAAATATAAATATAACACGTTATAAATAATAATTAATAAATTAAGTAAATAAATAGTTTTTATTCCTTATTATAAAACTATTATAATTAAAAATATTACCGAAATATATATTTAATAAATATATTATTATTACGACGCTTTATAAATTATAATTTCAAATTATAAGCTGTAGTTTATATTATAATTTTAAATAGAGTTTATATATATCTTTAAAATTAAACTTTTATTATTAATAGCCTTTTATTTATAAATTAATAAATAAACGGAAATTATAAATCAATATATTAATTAACGCTTACGTTTATTTATAATTAAAAAACGGACTGTTTTAATAAAAAGTTAAATTATTAAATAATTAAACTTTATTTAATCACGATTAAAAAAGAATACTCTTTTTAAATATAATTATTTATTTCAATGAAAATCTATTTTATATTGGCTTTAAACTTATTTTATAAAAATAAGAATAATTTATTATTAAATTAAATATAAGTTAAAGCTCTTATTATAAATTATAAACGATTATAAATAAGAAGTTAATGAGTTATTAATCGTAAAAAAGACTAAGTATTAACTTTTTTATTATATAAATTAATTAAGTTATAATAAAGACTTTGAATAATATCTTATTTTAAATTTTAAATATATTTTATATAAATTAAAAGCTTTTTACTTTTATTATTTAAAATTGTCAAACTCGTTATAAAAATTAAAGGAATAATTATAAGCTTAAGAGAATAAAAAAGATAATTATAATAATTTAAACGATAATATAATCAATTCTTAAAGCTTATAAATAAGCTTTTTTAAAAAGAAGAAATAATATAATAGTTTTTATAAATTATTATAAGACTTATAAATTTAAAGCGAAGATCATAGATTATTATATGATTAATTAAAGAGATATATATTCCTCGCTCATTTTTAACTCTTTTAATTCTTTAATTTTAAACTTTTAAATATATTTGCTTTTTAATTTTTAATACTTTAATTTAATTAAGCCCGTTATATTAAATAAAGCAATTTTCAATTCAATTTTATAAAATTATATTAAAATTATATTAATGATTAAAAAGTATTTTAAAAATATATTATAAGTTTTTAATTATTATTTTAATATTTTTGTTTGTGTCACTTAAATGACACAGTGGAGTCGTATTCAGGGCACGTAATACGTATAGTATTCTATGCTCGTTTGAATAGTGACTGAGGTTCAATTGAAGTGCTACGG
>Ga0302221_10001496_pt1 | contig 15031 bp, 9 predicted proteins | sample II_Palsa_E2_1_FD_193517 | JGI IMG/M metagenome (GOLD analysis project Ga0302221, IMG submission 193517) | Peat permafrost microbial communities from Stordalen Mire near Abisko, Sweden - II_Palsa_E2_1 | ecosystem: Environmental > Terrestrial > Soil > Palsa > Peat permafrost | place: Sweden... | reverse complement strand
ACTATCCTGACGCCTTTGCAGGATGAAATTTAATTAGTAGTTTTGGTAGTATTATTAGTGTAGTTGCTACATGATTATTCTTATATGTAGTTTATATTCAGTTAGTTGAAGGTAAAGCTACTACAAGATATCCTTGATTAACTCCACAATTTTATAGTGATACTTTACAAACATTATTAAATAGAAGCTATAATAGTTTAGAGTGAGCATTGAACAGTCCACCAAAACCTCATGCATTTGTAAGTTTACCTTTACAAAGTCTTATTTAACATATTGATTTTATATAAGCACTTTGTACTATACAGTGAAGGAATTCATTAATTTAGCCATTAATTATAAAATTTATAAATAAAATTAACTATAAATAATCTTTCTAATTATTTTCTATTTATAATCCTTTTAGATCAACTAGTCTATAGACTATATGTGATTTATACACAGTTTTTTAATAAGGGTTTAATTCATATAAATTCTTATTTATTTTTATTATATAATAAATTTAAAATATAGTATTATATTAACTAACTATTAATTTCAATTTATTATGGGATTAACAACAATAAATGTTTATAATATAGTATCGATTTAAAATAGCATAGGTTTCCTGGAGTACGATATTGTATATAAATAAATAAATGATACAAGCAGCAAGAATTATAGGAACAGGAATAGCAACTACAGGTTTAATAGGAGCCGGTGTAGGGATTGGTGTAGTTTTCGGTGCATTAATTTTAGGTGTAGCTAGAAATCCTTCATTAAGAGGTCAATTATTTTCATACGCTATATTAGGTTTTGCTTTTGCAGAAGCTACTGGTTTATTTGCTCTAATGATGGCATTCTTATTATTATACGTTTCTTAATTGTAATTAATAATACTATAACAATAATTATAATTAGTGATTTAAATTACTTTTGCATTTTATAATAAAAAAATTATAAAACTCTTATTAGCTCAATGGTAGAGCAGGATACTTCTAATATCTAGATCCAAGTTCGAGTCTTGGATAAGAATTCTCATTGCTAAATATATAGTAAAAAGGGAATAAAAATTAAGTAATATTAGTTTTATTATGTTCCTATTATACTTATTAAATTAATAATAAATAACTTAGATATAAGCTTATATTCTATTCGATTTGTTTTAAATAAATAAATATAAGTAAAGGTTTTCTTTTGCTTCGCAATAAAAGTTATTTTTAACCTAATATTTAATAAAAACTTTTGTAGTTATTGCTTTTTATTGAATATAGATTAAATAAAATAAAAATGTTATATTTACCTACTTTAATTTCTATAATAGAAGTTTTATTAGTTACTGTTCCAGTCTTATTAACGGTGGCTTATGTAACTGTAGCTGAAAGAAAAACAATGGCTAGTATGCAAAGAAGATTAGGTCCTAATATAGTAGGATACTATGGTCTTTTACAAGCGTTTGCTGATGCCTTAAAACTTCTTTTAAAAGAATATGTTTCACCTACACAAGCTAATTTGGTTTTATTTTTCCTTGGTCCTATTATTACCTTAATATTTTCATTATTAGGTTATCTTGTTATACCATATGGGCCTGGTTTAGCTTTAAGTGATTTTAATTTAGGAATTCTATATATGTTAGCTGTTTCTTCATTATCTACATATGGTATATTGTTGGCAGGTTGAAGTGCTAATAGTAAGTATGCTTTTCTTGGTTCACTTAGAAGTACTGCACAATTAATAAGTTACGAACTTATCTTAAGTTCTGCCATATTACTTGTTGTAATGTTAACAGGTAGTTTAAATCTTACTGTTAATATAGAAGCTCAAAGAGCTATATGGTTCATAGTACCTTTATTTCCTGTATTTATTATATTCTTTATAGGATCTATAGCGGAAACTAATAGAGCTCCTTTTGATTTAGCCGAGGCCGAATCAGAGCTTGTTAGTGGTTTTATGACAGAGCACGCTGCTGTTATTTTTGTTTTTTTTTTCTTGGCTGAATATGCTAGTATTGTTTTAATATGTATATTAACTAGTATTTTATTTCTAGGTGGTTATTTATATGATTATATGCCTTCTTTATTTTTTTTAATGGAACATATAAATTTTGAATATTATATAAATAATTTACATACTGAAAGTTTATTATTTTCAAATTCTTTAGTTGAAGGATTATTATATGGTTTAACTTTAGGTATAAAATCATGTATAATGATCTTTATTTTTATATGAGCTAGGGCTTCATTTCCTAGGATACGTTTTGATCAATTAATGTCTTTCTGTTGAACTATATTATTGCCCGTAGTAATTGCTTTTGTTATTCTAGTTCCTTGTATATTATATAGTTTTGAAATAATACCTAGTAATATTTTTTTATTATAATAATATATAATTTATTTATATATTAAGGGATTAAAAAAAAAGGAAGAAAAATTTTATGTAAAATAAATGTACATTAGTAATGGTATTGATAGTTTATGTTTTATGAATATTCATAAATATTCATTTAATTCCTAATTAAATAATTACTTTTCCTATTCTTATATTTCGCGTTGCTTTAATTATATTTTAACCTCTTGGTATTATATAATCAGATATTATATTATAGTATTTAATATTATGATATAAATATATAATAATTAATATTTTTAATATTAATGAAATAGACTTAATTCATGATTAAAAATTAAGCTTTAATATATAATAATAAATAATATGTTAAAAATAAAAAATAATTTACAAAGTCCTAAAGAAATAGTAAATAATTCTTCTAGGGAATCTCTTATATTTAAGAAAAAGAAATCCCCAATAAAAACTATAAGTTATATAAATAATGATACGGGTAAAATGAGACATTTTACACCTGCAGCTCAAGAATGATTTAATAGTGTATATTCGTATAATAAAGACTATATTAAAACATTACCTACTGCGGATAAAAATGTTATGAAATTATTAAAAAGTTATTTTAATTTTTTTATGGACCATAAACTGTTAAAAACTAAACGTATAGCTAATAGATACCGTAAATTATCAGCAAATAAAGTTTTCGTTGGAAAAGGAGAATTGAAACATACTAACGAAAAAGTTATAATAACTAATTATGTTTATAACGCAGAACAATTATATTTAAAAAGTTTAATAAGAAAAGAAGCTAAATCTCTATATTACCCTAATAAAAATTTAAAAAAAGAGATTAATATAGATAGAAATAAAAAAGATGTTATAACGTACAATAGACCTTTTACATTAGAGGAATACTTAAATTTTCAAAATAATCCCAATTTACCCAATCATCCTAAATTGCATATGGAAATTTGTTTTAGGTTATTTTGGAAACAATATATTAAATTAATTGGAATGAAAAAGTTAAAAGATGAAGAAAAGAAAAATAAAGAAAAAGAAAAAAAGTTTGAAAAAAAATATGGAGGTAAAGAAGAAGCAAAGATTTTTTTAGAGTCCGTTAAGTTTAAGATGATCAACAATAATAATACAATTATTAATATTGAAAATGTGGTTGATAGTAGTATAAACAATAATACTATTACTGCTATTGAAAATTTAAATTTTAACGAACTTAAACTTAAAGATCAAATTGAAATTATTTTTTTTAAAGATTTTGCTAATATACATAATGATATTACTTATCAAAATTTCATTAATTCCTTACTGGAATTAGTAGAAGAAAAAAATGAAGAAAAACTTGCTGAATTTAAAGAACAAGTACTTAGAATTAGAGAATTTTTTTCTAAATTTGATGTATATATGACTATGGCTAAGAGTAATTATTTAAATAAATTAAACAAGCTTGTTTATTTACTTATGGTAAACACTGTTAAGTTTAAAACACCTTTTGTGTCAAAGCTTTTACGTTTTTTAAGAAATATTTATAATAAAAAAGTAGAACTTAATATAGTTAATCTTAATAAAATGTATTTAAATAGTGATATTTATACTCAAGCTGTTTCTTTAAAATTAAAAAATAGAGATAATAAATTATTTAAAGTTTTAACATGATCTTTAAATAAAGTTAAGTTACCCAATGTAAGTAGGATAACTGAGAAATATAACATTAGTAATAAAGATGAATATTTAATAAATAAAATAAGAAATATATATATTAATTCTATGTTTAATAATACTAATATAGATCCTTTGAATAATTTACTTTTAGGCTTTTTTTCTAAAATTAATAACTTAGAAATAGAAATTAAAAAAAGATCATCTATTATAAAACGTCCTATTTCATTATATAAATATATTATTAAATCATTAAAACATTTAAAATTAGCGGGTATTAGAGTAGAAGCTAAAGGTAGATTAACAAGAAGATTTACTGCGTCTAGATCTGTATTTAAAATGAAATGAAAAGGAGGTTTAAAAAATGTAGACTCTTCTTTTAAAGGATTATCTACTATAATGTTAAGAGGTGATCGTAAGTCTAATGTACAATACTCTATGTTAAGTTCTAGAAATCGTAATGGAGCTTATGGTGTTAAAGGTTGAGTAAGTAGTAAATAACTATTAATAACTTTTTAGCTATATTATGTAGAATTGTATATATTAATAAACAAGACTCATTAATTTTGGTAACCCTACCCTGATATATGTAGTTAATCATCATATATAACGGGGCCATGTTATAAGGAAAGATAGTATAATAAAATTCTTTATTATAATTAATGTATGTATATTAGTAATACATTTATTATTAAAAAATAATACAATTATTATTTACTTATATATATTAGTAATGGTATCGATAACACTAAAAAAATTTAAATATAATATGAGTAGTCTATACCATTGGTTTTTAAAAATATTATTATTTGTACCTAGTTTATAATTTACAGTTTATTTGCTTTTAACTAATTAGTAATTTTAGAATATTCAACATTTGTAAGTGAACTTATTCCTTACATATTGTTTTTTAGATTTAATAAACTTTTTATACTGATAAATAAGGGGGAATAGAAGGAGAAAATATAAATTTAATTTCTAAAGCCGACATCCTTTCTAAATTTTGTGCGCATCTTAATATTAACGCTCACTATAATAATAGTATTGCAAATATTTATTGCTTCATATCAAAAATACTATAATTAAATAAAAAAAAATATATACAATGAATTTATCCTTAATACTATTTTTAATCGGAATTTTAGGTTTTGTATTAAATAGAAAAAATATAATATTAATGCTTATCTCTATTGAGATAATGCTGTTAGCTATTACATTCTTAATATTGATAAGTTCACTTAGCTTTGATGATATATTAGGCCAAACATATGCTATATATATAATAGCGATAGCTGGAGCAGAATCAGCAATTGGTTTAGGTATTCTAGTTGCTTTCTATAGATTAAGAGGAAGTATTGCAATAGAATATAAATAATGTATTTAGCTATAATTACTTTACCTTTATTAGGATCAATAGTTGCCGGTTTTTTTGGTAGAAAAATCGGAGTTAGCGGAGCACAATTAATAACATGTACATCTGTAATTATAACAACTTTATTAGCAATTATTGCTTTTGTTGAAGTAGGTTTAAATAATATACCAGTGTCAGTATATCTTTTTAGGTGAATAGATAGTGAATCATTGAATGTCTTATGAGGTTTTCATTTTGATAGTTTAACAGTGTCTATGTTAATACCTGTTTTAATAGTTAGTTCACTAGTTCATGTATACTCTATAGGATACATGAGCCATGACCCGCATAATCAAAGATTCTTTAGTTATTTAAGTTTATTTACATTTATGATGATAATACTTGTTACAGCTAATAATTTTTTATTAATGTTTGTAGGATGAGAAGGAGTTGGTATTTGTTCATATCTTTTAGTAAGTTTTTGATTTACTAGAATAGCAGCAAATCAAAGTTCTATGTCTGCTTTCTTAACTAACAGAGTGGGTGATTGTTTTTTAACTATTGGTATGTTTGCTATACTATGATCATTTGGTAATATTGATTACAGCACTGTTTTTTCATTAGCACCTTTTATTAATGAAAATATTATTACAATTATAGGTATTTGTTTATTAATTGGGGCTATGGCTAAAAGTTCTCAGATAGGATTGCATGTTTGATTACCTATGGCTATGGAGGGTCCTACTCCGGTTAGTGCTCTTATACACGCAGCTACTATGGTTACAGCAGGTGTATATTTATTAATGCGTTCAAGCCCTTTAATAGAATATAGTTCAACTGTATTAATATTATGTTTATGATTAGGGGCTATAACTACTGTATTTAGTAGTCTTATTGGTTTATTTCAACAAGATATTAAAAAAGTTATTGCTTATTCCACTATGAGCCAATTAGGAATGATGGTAATAGCGGTAGGTCTTTCTTCATATAACATAGCCTTGTTTCACTTAGTTAATCATGCTTTTTATAAAGGATTATTATTCTTAGGTGCAGGTGCCGTTATTCATGCTGTAGCTGACAACCAGGATTTTAGAAAGTACGGTGGACTAAGACCATTCTTACCTTTAACTTATTCTGTTATGTTAATAGCAAGTCTTAGTTTAGTTGCTTTCCCTTTTATGACAGGATTTTATAGTAAAGATTTAATTCTAGAATCTGCTTATGGACAATTTTATTTTAGTGGTACTGTTGTTTACTTTATAGCTACTATCGGTGCTATGTTTACTACTTTATACTCTGTTAAAGTTTTATATTTAACTTTTTTAACTAATCCTAATGGACCTGTTGTTAATTATAAACATGCCCATGAAGGTGATATTTTTATGAGTTTACCTTTAATTATATTAGCTATTTTCTCTATATTTTTTGGGTATATAACTAAAGATATTTTTATAGGGTTAGGTTCTGGGTTTTTTTCGGATAATAGTATATTTATTCATCCTACACATGAAATAATGTTAGATACTGAATTTGCTGTACCTACTTTATTTAAATTATTACCTTTATTCTTTACTATATCTCTTAGTATCTTAGCTATAACTATTTCAGAGTTTATACCTAAAATGGTTATTAATTTTAAATTAACTAGATTAGGTTATAATATATTTGGATTTTTTAATCAACGTTTCTTAATTGAAATGTTTTATAATAATTATATTACTAATTATGTGCTTAGACTTGGTGGTCAAACTACTAAAGTTTTAGATAAAGGAAGTGTAGAATTAATAGGACCTTATGGTTTAGAAAAAGGTTTAATTACTTTAAGTAGAAATATAGCCAGTTTAGATACAGGAGTTATAACTAGTTATGCTTTATATATATTAATAGGTCTTATTTTTTATATATTAATACCTTATTTAGCTATATTTGATAATAGTTTATTATTATTAACTATATTAGCTCTTTTTAACTGTATTTTTAATAAGAGCTCTAGTTTTTTAGATTTAAGATTAAACAGTTCATCAAAACCTGTACAAAGTGATATAGGTCTTATTATTTATTTTCTATTAACAAATAGAGTCTTTTCTAAAATTTTTCTTTTTTTTAGTGTTGGTTGATTAGTAAGACTAGGTCTTACTTATGTTTTTATTGTAGATTTTAGTCAACCTCTTGATTTAGTAGCTAATGTATACTATCTTTTTATGGTTAGTTTGGCTACATTTTTAAAAACATATGGTTTACTTAATAATTTACCTAGTTTATTTGAGATATATAATAGCATAAAACATGGTATAAATTTTAACTTAAAACAATCACTATTTTATGGGTTCGATAAAATGGAAATTGGGGGTTCATTACATGAAAGTAATGAACCAAAAATTAAACATTGAAATGCTATGGAAGTAGGGGGAGAAGGTTCAGATAAAGGTAAGGGTGTTGAAACTAATATAGGGGGTAAAACTTCTATAGGTTCACGCTCAGGTACTTCTAGTCCTAGTTTATCAGATAGTGAATATTGAAAAGGTCAACTTCTAATGTATAAAGATGCCTTAAATTCTTTAGGTAAACCACACGATTCTTTAACAAAAGATGAAATTTACGCTAAAAGTCAAATAACTAGTGCAGGAGAATATAATAAAAAAGCTATAGAAGATTCTATGTATGAAATCGAAAGGAATATTAACTTTCCTATAAATGACTCGGAAGCGGTTAGAATGGAGAAAGTTCGTCTTGATTTAGCTAGAGATGCAGAAATGCGTACAAGACCATTTATGTGAGTACAAGAAAAACAAGCACTTCTTACTTCAGCAAAAACAAAACTGGAAAATTTAGCGGAATACGGTAGAAAAAATAACATACGTTTAGGTGTTTATAGTAAAACTAATGAAGTAGAGAAATTAACATTGGCTGAAATCAAGTGTGTTGTCGATAAGATTAATAGCGACCCTGATGTATCCTTAGATATTAAAAAGAAGGTTGCAAAGGGAAATATAGAAGGGACTATAGGTATTAATCATCCTATTATTAAATATCTAGAAAGTATAACTAAAAAATAATCAGGTTAATAGTAAATAATAATATTACACATATAATTTACATAATATACAACCAGAAAGTAAGGTTTTTATTATATCTAGCTATAAACTTTTTATTAAAAAAATTAAATATTATCACCGTAAAAGGAATTAAACAGCTAAATTCATCCTTTCTTTATACTATAGCTACATGCTTGTTTTCAATTGGAACAGGTAAAGACTGATTATAAGAAGTTTTGGTTTAGCCTATAGACGCTATTGAAGAAACCATATGAAAAAAAATTGTAATTTTAATAGTAATCTATATGCAGTATTTCTAGCTCCTAGAATTCTTTTTATTATTATATTATTATTTTACATTATAATACTAGTATACATTAGTAATCTTGCAGATATAAAATAAAATTAAATATAATTTCTTATGTTTATGCTGGGCTTTTTGTAGAATATATAGATGTATTTATATATAGTTTAATTAAACTACTAGATAGCTTTTAATAATGAAAGAAGAAATAATTTTTTTTTTCATTAGTCCTTTAATTTCTAGAAAAAAAAATTAACAATAAAAATAAAAGAAAAATGAGAATTTTTAAAAGTCATCCTTTATTAAAATTGGTTAACTCTTATGTAATCGATTCACCACAACCATCTAACTTAAGTTATTTATGAAATTTTGGTTCTTTATTAGCTTTTTGTCTGATTATACAAATAGTTACAGGTGTAACTTTAGCTATGCATTACAACCCTAGCGTATTAGAAGCTTTTAATTCTGTAGAACATATTATGCGTGACGTAAATAATGGTTGATTAATACGTTATTTACATAGTAATACGGCTTCAGCATTTTTCTTTTTGGTATATCTACATATGGGTAGAGGATTATATTATGGATCATATAGATCACCAAGAACATTAGTTTGAACATTAGGTACAATTATATTCTTATTAATGATTATTACAGGTTTCCTGGGTTATGTTTTACCTTATGGGCAAATGTCATTATGAGGTGCCACAGTTATTACTAATCTTATGAGTGCAATACCATGAATAGGACAAGATATAGTAGAATTTTTATGAGGAGGATTCTCCGTAAATAATGCTACATTAAATAGATTTTTTGCTTTACATTTTGTTTTACCTTTTGTATTAGCTGCTCTAGTTTTAATGCATTTAATTGCACTTCACGATAGTGCAGGATCGGGAAATCCTTTAGGTATTTCTGGTAATTATGATAGATTACCTTTTGCTCCTTATTTCGTTTTCAAAGATTTAATTACAATATTTATATTTATAATTATATTAAGCGTACTTGTATTCTTTATGCCTAATCTATTAGGTGATAGTGAAAATTATGTTATGGCTAATCCTATGCAAACTCCACCTGCTATAGTACCAGAATGATATCTTTTACCTTTCTATGCTATATTAAGATCTATTCCTAATAAATTATTAGGTGTTATTGCTATGCTTAGTTCTATATTAATAATATTAGCTATGCCATTTACTGATTTAAGTAGAAGTAGAGGTATACAGTTTAGACCTTTAAGTAAAATAGCTTTCTATATATTTGTGGCTAATTTTTTAATTTTAATGGTTTTAGGTGCTAAACACGTAGAATCACCTTTTATTGAATTTGGACAAATAAGTACAGTAATTTATTTTAGTCATTTTTTAATAATAGTTCCATTAGTTTCATTATTAGAAAATACATTAATTAATATTTCTATTAAAACTAAAATTTAACATTTTAGTAATTTAATATTAGTAGTTAATATATATTAGTATTAAGTATTATAATATTTATTATTACGCTTAAATTACATGTAAGTGTAGATTTTCTTCTATTACTTTTAATAATTTAATATTGCTCCCTGCTAATAATATAAAATATGTAATACATGTTTTATATACAAGGACATGATGTAAAAGGTTATACATTTTTATAATACATAATAAAGGGATTCGATTCCTCCATAGTTCTGCTTATATTAGGGTTGTAATATAAAATATTATATTTAACTATTAATTTATATTAATTTTTTTTTAGAATAAGGATAGGTATTATTACACAGTTGTGTGTAGTATAAAGAAAGATTAATTATTTTTTAATCTCGAGGGAAATTAGTTTATTATTTATTTTTTTTTTATGTTACTTACACTTTTGTTGTTAATCCCTTTATTAGGTATATTTGGTATATCTACAGGTATATCTTATGAATTAAGTAATTTAAATATTAGACGTATTAAAACAATTGCTTTAAGTACATCAATAATTAACCTATTTATTTCTTTAATAATTTTTATAATGTTTGATTTTAGTAGTAATCAATTCCAATTTGTTCAAGAATATCATGAAATAGGTTATTTTGATTTTTATTTAGGTTTAGATGGATTATCTATATATTTTGTTCTACTAACTACTATAATAAGTCCTATTGCTTTATTAAGTAATTGAACATCTATTAGTCAAAACATAAGATCATATGTTGTAATAATTTTATTACTAGAAACTCTATTATTGGCCGTTTTTTTAGTGCTAGATATATTATTGTTCTATATTTTTTTCGAAAGTATTTTACCTCCATTATTTATATTAATAGGTTTATTTGGATCAAGTAATAAGGTAAGAGCTAGTTTTTACTTGTTTTTATATACTTTACTAGGATCATTATTTTTATTATTATCTATATTAACTATGTCTTCAATAATGGGAACTACAGATTTTGATGCATTATATAAAACTAATTTTAACTATTCTACACAATTATTTCTATTTTACGGTATATTTATAGCATTTGCTGTTAAAACACCAACTATATTTTTAAATACTTGGTTATTAAAAGCTCATGTTGAATCACCTTTAGGTGGTAGTATACTTTTAGCTGCCATAGTATTAAAATTAAGTTTATATGGAATATTTAGGCTTATATTAGCTTTATTACCAAAAGCTTCTTTAGATTATACTTATATAATATATCTTATAGGTGTTATAACTATAATATATGCTAGTTTAAGTACTTTAAGAACTATAGATGTTAAAGAACTTATAGCTTATAGTTCTGTATCGCATGCGGCTGTATATCTTATAGGTGTATTTAGTAATACAATACAAGGAATAGAAGGTGGTATAGCTTTAGGATTAGCTCATGGTTTTGTTTCAAGTGGTTTATTTATTTGTGCAGGGGGTGTATTGTATGATAGATCCGGTACTAGATTAATTAGTTTCTATAAAGGTATGGCCCAAATGATGCCTTTATTTTCTATTTTATTTTTTATTCTATGTTTAGGTAATTGTGGTGTTCCTCTTACTTTAAATTTTGTAGGAGAATTTATGTCACTTTATGGTGTATTTGAAAGATTACCATTATTAGGTGTCTTTGCTAGTTCTTCTATAGTATTTTCTGCTGCATATACTATTTATATGTTTAATAGAATAGTTTTTGGTGGATCATTTAGTAAATTTTTTGAAGCTAACATAAGTGATGTTAATAAACGAGAATTTTTTATATTATTTACATTAGTAATGTTAACTGTAATATTAGGTATATACCCAGCTCCTGTATTAGATGGTTTACATTATTCAGTTTCATTCCTAATATATAGTAATATAAGTTAATATATAGTTATATTGTTTAGTCCTTTTTAATTTTTGTTTTTCTGCCGAAATAAGACACTTAATTACATTTATTAATAAAATAATAATTTGTTTTAAAAGTGTAGTAATATTATTACAACAAAAGAATTAGCTTAAATGGTAAAGCAACTTTTTGCTACAAATAACTTAATAAATGGCAAATAGTATAAAAGTTCGAATCTTTTATTTTTTATATGATTATTTTTTCTATATTATTTTTATTACTATCTAATGCCGTCACTTTAAGACGAGATAAATCTATACTTTTTAGTAGAGTAGCTATAATAGTTTTACTTTACTCTTCTTTAATTGCTATGGCTAGTTTGTATCTTATATATTTGGACAGAGGTATTGGTTTATATGGTGGTTTGTTTCATGCTACTAGCACGACACAAATATTTCATATATTTATTTTTTTAATTAGTGCAGTTATATTACAATTAACTGGGTTTTATCCTAGAAAAGTGTGAGTAGCTGATTATTCTTCAATAAGTAAATTATTTTTATATAATTTTTTTTATTATAGAACAAAAATTACGGATAAAATGGGAGAACAGTTTAAAATAATTGAATATCCGTTAATTTTATTATTTATTATAACTGGAGCTATATTTTTAGTATCAACTAGCGATTTAGTTTCTATTTTTTTATCAATAGAATTACAAAGTTATGGGTTATATTTACTTAGTACATTGTATAGAAATTCAGAATTAGCTACAAGTGGTGGTTTAACATATTTTTTATTGGGTGGTCTAAGTTCTTGTTTTATACTTTTAGGTACAAGTTTATTATATGCTAATTCAGGTACTACTAATTTAGATGGTGTATACATTATAACAAGTTTAAGTGATATTGATAGTAGTATGGAAAATGGTACTAAGGATGTTTTATATTGATATAAATCATATTATATAAATTTTTCATTACTTATATTAAGCGTGGGGTTTTTATTCAAAGTTAGTGCTGCACCTTTCCATTTCTGGTCACCTGATGTTTATGATGCTATTCCTACAATTGTTACTACATTTGTAGCTATAGTAGCAAAAATTTCAATATTTATATTTTTATTAGAACTGGTACATTATACAAGTAATTCATTATTTGCTTTTCAATTTAGTTGAACATCAAGTTTATTAGTTAGTTCGTTATTTTCGTTAATAATAGGTACAATAGTAGGTTTAACTCAATTTAGAATAAAAAGATTATTTGCATATAGTACTATATCACACGTAGGTTTTATATTATTGGCTTTAAGTATTAATAGTATAGAATCTATTCAAGCCTTTATATTTTATTTAATGCAATATTCTATTAGTAATTTAAATGCTTTTATTATATTAATTAGTATTGGTTATTCTCTTTATTATTATGTAAATAAAAGTAAAGAATATAAACAACTACTAGATAAAAAAAATTCACCTATACAATTAATTAGTCAATTAAAAGGATATTTTTATATAAATCCTTTTTTAGCATTAAGTTTAACAATAACAATATTTTCTTTTGTAGGTATACCACCTCTTATAGGATTTTTTGCTAAACAGATGGTTTTAAGTGCTGCTCTTGATAGTGGTTATGTATTCCTTACTTTAGTTGCAATATTAACTAGTGTAATTAGTGCTGTTTATTATTTAAATATTATAAAAGAAATTTTCTTTTATCAACCTATATATAAAATAAACCGTGCCTTTCAGAATATTGATTTTCATGCTAATATTATAAAAAATAATATTTTATTTGAAAAGTTGACTTTTAAACTAAATAATATTACTTTATCTAGTTCTTTAACTATTACAATTTCTTTATTAACTTTAATAATACTATTATTTATATTTGTTCCTCAAGAATGATTAAGTATGGCTAACATATTAGCATTAATTTTATTTAATCCTTAAATGACTAGTACTACTTTTTTTTTTATTTTTATACCTATATTAGCTATTATTTTATTAGCTGTTAATTTAATTTTTGCTCCACATAATCCTTACCAAGAAAAAGATAGTGCATTTGAATGTGGTTTTCATTCTTTCTTAGGTCAAAATAGGACACAATTTAGTATTTCTTTTTTTATTTTTGCACTTTTATTTTTACTTTTTGATTTGGAGATTCTTTTAGTTTATCCTTATGTCGTTAGTGCGTATACAAATGGTATATATGGTTTAGTTATAATGCTTGTATTCTTTTTAGCATTAACATTAGGATTTGCCTTTGAATTAGGAAAAAATGCTTTAAAAATAGATAGTAGACAAATGTTTACTTTAAACAATAATAATTCAAATTTGGTAAGCCATTTATCTTTTTTTCTCTGTACCATATTTATTAGAAGAAAACATTAATGGATCATCATAAAGCAAATAATAATAATTTTTAGACTTGGGTTGTAAATTATATTTAAACTAATTATGGGTAGTTGTTTTTTTTTAATAAATATGTTATATTATAAATTATAATATAACATAAACTGTTTAAAGGTTTCTATTAAAAAAAGTTTGTTATACTTAAAGATTAAGTTTAATAATGAAAAATTTAAAATAGAAAACTATATAATAAAAATTATGTTTAATTTACTTAATTTAAGTCTCTTTAATATTTGTGATACTCCTAGACCTTGAGGTCTTTATTTTCAAGATAGTGCAACTCCGCAAATGGAAGGATTAGTAGAACTACATGATAATATTATGTTTTACTTAGTTATAATATTATTTGGTGTAGGTTGAATAATGATATCTATAGTTAGAAATTATATTAATATTAAATCACCTATATCTCATAAATATTTAAATCACGGAACATTAATAGAATTAATATGAACAATTACTCCTGCCTTAATATTAATACTAATCGCTTTCCCGTCATTTAAATTATTATATTTAATGGATGAAGTTAGTGACCCCGCTATGTCTGTATTAGCAGAAGGTCATCAGTGATATTGAAGTTATCAATATCCTGATTTTTTAAATGCAGATGAAGAATTTATAGAATTTGATTCATATATAGTTCCAGAATCCGACTTAGAAG
>Ga0302221_10001495_pt1 | contig 15032 bp, 2 predicted proteins | sample II_Palsa_E2_1_FD_193517 | JGI IMG/M metagenome (GOLD analysis project Ga0302221, IMG submission 193517) | Peat permafrost microbial communities from Stordalen Mire near Abisko, Sweden - II_Palsa_E2_1 | ecosystem: Environmental > Terrestrial > Soil > Palsa > Peat permafrost | place: Sweden... | reverse complement strand
ACCTAAAACGACCTCGCTAGCAAAAACACATCTTTAAATGCATCCCGGATTATATTGCTAGTTTACTTAGCAAAGACTTTATCTTATACTCGCATTTATTATGCCTTGCTATGCTTTATTTAAAACTAGGATTATAATATTACTTTATAGATATTTATAGCACCCTTAAGCCGAGTATAAGGAGGAAGCATTAATGCTAATATAAGGAAGGCAAAGCGCAAAACGCTACTTAAACGAAACGGCCTTAGCTTTAAAGAAAGTTAAAAGATAGGGACTCTAAAGCACTATTTAGCCGGAAATTAGCCTTTAAAGGTTGCTTTAAAGACGTCTTCGGCTACAAGTTTGTAAATATGTCGACAATAAACTTTGATTTAAGCTTAGTAGACGTTATTAAAATAAAACAAGTAGCTAGTTGTTCTTTATTATGCAATAGCGCCTTAAACGAGAGCGTTTAGGATTAGCACGACGACTGTTATAGTACTAATATATTGCTTTCATCTTTATTAAATGGCATTCTTGAAATATTTCCTTAAATTAAAGAGGGTTGCAACTTTTTATAAATAAATTTATTAGAAGTAACTAATAACCCCTTTAGTGATATTAAATCTTTAAACCTTAACGAGAATGCCGATGCTTTCTCTTTTTATATTAAGCCCGTTTAAAAAGACTAGATTTTGTGCGACTGCGAAACTCCTTTGTTATATCTTTTTAAGGTCTTAATAGACGACTTAATTAATCCTTAGCTTCGAGATGCTCTTCTAGTTTTTATACTAGTTTTACTAGCAATTACCGACTTAATTAAGGATACTTACAAAAATATATTAATAATTAAGCTAAAGCATATAAAAAGTATAATAAGATAGCTGCTTTATAGTAGCTAAGGAATAAGAGGCTAGCCGATTGCAATTAATGCAAAAGAAAATATATAAGATCTTAAAGCGTTACTTGCTAAGTAAAAGGAAGGTAAAAAGAAGTTATACCTTATAAAGTAAAAAGGCTTTCTTGACAAGGAAAATATATTCGAGCTACCGGAGAATATAAGCAAAGAGCTTATTTAAGTTTTTAAGGCGACTTAGCAAAGGAATTTAAGCGTGCAATTACTTAAAAAGCGAGTGTAAAAAGGGAAGGTTAAATACTTTATTAAGTAAAAGGGTCGTCCGAAAAATGACAATTCTTAAGAGAAAGAAGCAATTATAAGCCGTATGCGAATCGATAAGTTTAAAAGCGAGCTAAAGAAGGGAGCAATTGCATTGTAATATAGTTAGTTTGCAAGTTTATTTAATATATAAAAAGAGATATCTCTTATATTAATTCTCTTTTAACAATAGACTACTTTAAGCTTTAATATAACTAGACGCGCAAAAACTTAACGCTAGTGTTATGTTCCTTACTTAAATGTGCATGTGACTATAGCTTATTATTTAAGGATTAGTTGACAACTTGTAAAGGATAAGCACATTATATTAATGCCACGTATTATAGGGGTAAGTAGTGGCTTCTATCTTGCTCCGCTAGTATAAAAAAGTAATAGAGCTAGAAACGGATCCTTTAAAAATAGAAAACTAGTTCGGGGACCCGAAACGGCTCCGCGTATGCCTTTTTAAGCAAGCTAAATCGCACATTAATCCTTATTACTATTATTGCACCTTCCTTTTCTCTTAGCTTTTATTTTTTAGTATTATACGTGATATAGCTCTAATTAGATTAATTAATTTAGACTATAGCCGCTAAAGGAATAGCTATAAAGAAAAGTTATTAAAACATATTTGTAAGTAATTTTTATTGCACACCTCCTTTAGCGCTAGCTAATATAGCCTTAGATAATAAGATAGGAATTAAAGTTAAATTATTACAAGTTCGTCTTATAATTAGAGCAAATAACCTTTATACTTAAAAAGTCTTGCTAAAAAAAAGCACCTCTTTATAAAAAACATTAGCGATTATTTGATCGGGGCATATAAGGAGCTTTGTAAAGGAATTAGTATTGCCTTCGAGGCTATACTTATAAATACTATTACTAAAACGGGTTTAAAAGACTTTATTTAAAACGTTTTTATATTAGTAAAGGTATGCAAATAGCTCGAGTTTTTAGATTTTACTAATACCCTTATATAGCTTACACAAGTGAGCTTTAGCACGAAAATAGATAAATTGTAAAGAGAAAATGCAAAGCTTAAATAAGAGCTAAAGGAATAGAGAGACTAGGCCACTAAAGAATCCCGATTTCGATAATAGTCCGAGGAAGAACTTAATTAACTTAAGATTACTTATTAGATACTTTAGTAAGATTTTTAAAAGAGCGTAGTAATAGCAAGTTATTTTAAAAGTGATATATATAAGTTTACTAGAATTGTAAATAAAATTATACTATTATTAGAAGAGTTAAGTGCTAACTTGACTTTAAATAAACATTTGCTAGTTCCTATTATTAATTAACTTGCAATTTTTAGCTAAATAGATTTTAGCCGGCTAAATAAGAGATTAAATATAAATAAATTTAATTAAGTTAATAGGATTTTACAAAATAAGAATACTTGAAAAGGTAACTTACTCGCAGTCGATCGAGGAGCTAGATTGCAAGAAAATCCGAAGCTAACTTAACTTAGATAACAAGTAAGTTAATAAAAAGGAATATTTTAAAAAGTTTAAAGATAAGCGCTTCTTCTTATTTACTAAGTCTTTAAAATTGACTATAGTTTATTTAGTAAAGGTCGTTCCTTCTATTTGCTATTTATGCCAAGTGTTTTGATAGCGTTTATAGTAACCCCTTTTATAATAATTTATTTACTCGAGACAATCGCCTTTACCTCTTTAAATAAGATATATAAGACTAAACTTGCAAATATCTTATTAATATTTTTAACACTAAAGATGTAATCCTAATTAAGCTTACTATCTTTCTTTAGTTTAATATAATAGCTATTATAGAGCATTAATAGCCTTATTAATGGCGTGTTACTATTTAGTAGCTTTCTCTTATGCTTTAGCCTTATAAGAAAAGCGTTAAAAGATCTTATAATTCCTTTACTTATAATTTATCCTTTCTAATTTCTCTTTTCTTTATATATACAATTAATATAAAACACGATAACCTTTATATTAATTTTAAGCTTTAATTTATTGCATTTCTTTGCTATAAAAAATTCGAGCTTCGACTATCCCGGGTTTTATTGCGTCGAATTGTCCGAAAGTAATTATTATTGCAATAACGTCAAAGAAAGCATCTTAATGCCGCTAAATATAACTATTTTAAAGGTGTTTCTTAATAGATTCGAGGGTCTTTCCTTTAACTTAATATTTATTTAATTAGCTAGCTTTGTTATCGTTAATTTATATAGTCTTAGAAAGTGTGCCTTTATTTTATTTAAAATTTGCGGTTAATAGTCTAAAAATAAAAGGAGCTAGAAACGGCATTGCCTAAGAATAGATATAGTTTAAAGTCTAGAAACGGACCCTATTATTACTATATACCTTAATAACTAATTATTATTACATGTAGTTTATCTTACTCTTTTTTTCAAAAACGAAAAATGCAATGCCAAATATTAAGCAAATTAAGAGGCTAACTTTCTAAGGAAATTATAGCTAAAAAGTTATATTTTCTCTTTAATTTTAAATTTAGAAAGTATATAGCGACCTTAACCGGTTTTAACTTATAAAGACTTAAATAGAAGCAATTATAACAAAAATTTATAAGGAACTAATTCGGAATTACTTAAATATACCTTAAAATTATAAGACCAAAATAACCGAAGGGCTTTTAATTGTAGTAGCAAAAAGTGCATTTGTGTTTTTAATTAAGGGAAATTATACACGTTATACATTATTTAGGTAAAATTAGGCAATAATTGCAAATAATAAAAATGCTACAATAAATATTATTCCTTTTAGCCTATTTTAGAATTAGTAAATGCTTAATATAAGACTAAGCACTTATTAAGAAGTAAATTTATTATAAATAATATAATTAACTAAAAAAATAGCTAAATTTAATACAATTACTTAAAATTTGTCGAGTATTATTTTAACTTTAATTCCGAGGGCTTATTTAAAAATAATAATAAGGGGGAAAACGAAAAGTAAGATTTATATACTTAAGCTAAACGCTATTTCGATAACTTAAGCTATTCCTTCTTCCCGAGAGCAAATAATAGCTACGACGTAATTAATAATAGCTAATATAAATAATATTATAACTAATTTAATAAAAGTTTTAAAAAGCTTAAGTTTCTTGCTAAGTGCATAAATAGCTACTAGTAAATAAACTAAGGTAAAGACTAAAGCAACTATTAAAAATATTAAAATTATAATTTTAGTATAAATATTATAGCTTTACTTTTCTTGCCTCTTCTTTTCTTGCCTCTTCTTTTCTTGCCTCTTCTTTTCTTGCCTCTTCTTTTCTTGCCTCTTCTTTTCTTCGCTTTTAAGATATGCTTCTTATATAATAGCGCAAAGTTTTTTGAGTAATCGATTTTCTTATATAACATTAAGCGACAAGGACGCTAGTAAAAGACTCGAAGCTATTAATGCTAATATTATATCCGGAATTAGCTCTTCCTTTATTAAAGTATATTATTAGTAAATATAAGTAATAAACTTGCTAAGAAAAACGATAGCAAAACCGCGAGAGACTATAAAGAGGCCCGATTTACTACTTAAACTTAGTTTATATTAGCGTTTTTAATATTAAGTTATAAGCTCACTTTTTAACTAGCTTTTAAAAGCGGTTAAGATAATAATGCTTATAAGGCTAATAACTAGTATTTGTACATTTGCTCTTGCAATAATAGCAAGGTAATATTAGCGTATATGTCGAAAGCTACCGAATAATAAACTAGTACCGAATATTATTAGATAACTAGAAATCAAAGATCTAGTTAAAGCAGTTTAAATAATAACAAGTTTGCGCTTTATTATAGCTATTAGCACAAAGTATAATTTTATAATATTTCCAAAAAACTTATTAAGTATTCCGGCTAATAGTTTATAGTCGTTAAGCTAAAGTCTAATAACGAGATCCTTAATTATATATTAACTTAATAAAGATATTAGAATAAAGGTTATAATAGCAAGGAAGAACTTTACTAAAGAGTCACGTTATATAAAGTAAAGCGCTATACTAAGGGAAAAGAATAAAATTAAAAGCCTTATACTTATAAGTAATAAGAATTTAGTAAATGAGTTATATAGCCTTTTAACACTTGCAAAGAGGGAAGTAAATATTCTATTTAAAGAGGAGATTATTATAAGAGTCTTCTCCTTTATAATAATAGATTAGAGGGCTAGTGTTAATAGCCGAAAGAGATAAATAAAGAATTAAGCAGCTTTTAAATACACAAAATAAGCAAATAGAAACGGTATAAGATTAGTAAATTATATCGATAAAAGAGAGCTTTATAAACCGAAAATAATTAAAGGCCCCTAAAAGCTATTTCGGGACTTAAGAAAACTTGAAAAGTTGCTATTTCTAGCTTTAATTTAAATAATTACTAAGGATAATATAGCTTGCTTATCGGGAGCGAGATCACGTAATATATTTAACTTTAAAATAGTATCTTAACCGAGAAGGAGCAATTTTTGTTATATATTATAAAAGGGCAAGTATAAATAGCTACATTTTAACCTTAATTTATTTATAAATAGCATTATCTAGCCTCTAATAAGTTAAGCTAATTTTAATATGCAATAAAAAGAGTAAGTTAGTAGCTATAGCTAATAGCGTAATAGTAATTTTTATAGCTAATTTTATAAGAATTTATTTAAGCATTACTTATTTGTTTTATCTAAAATTAAAACTTTCTTAAAGTATAAGTCTTAAGCTATATTATTTAAAAGTTATTAAGTAATAACGAAAAAGATTTTGCGCTATATTTGCGATAACTTTCCCGCATCTTGCATTTTTGCTACTTTTATTAGGGTATTAAAAAGTAAATGCGTTCTTTATTATTATATTTACTTTTATATTTCGTCTTAAGCTACTAATATTTATATAATTTCTTATAATTCTCGCAAATTAAGCAAAAGTAACTCGATACTTAGTTTTAAGCAACCTCGAAATATTTATTAAGATAAGCTTAAGCTATAAGTCTAACATTTAAACCTGATAACAAATTATCTAATTTCTCTTGCCTCTCTTATTAAAACTTATATTTAAGCGACGCTTTTAGCGAGGGATAAAAACTAATCCGATCTTTCGAAACTTAGCTATTTCGGTAATAAACTTTACAAGTCTTCTAAAAGCATTTGCAATTACCTTTTTTAAAATAGCCCCTAGTATAAAAAAGTATAATCTCTTTATTAACTTTAATATCCTTTATAGCTATAGCCTTTATCCCAGTTCCTTTAATCGAAGTAAATTAAGCATTTGCTTTTTTGCAATTATAATTTAGCTAACTTACTAGTCCGAATAAATAAGAAGTAGCCTTATTTCGAGCTATTATTATAATATTAAAGATATCCCCCCTTTATATAAAGTCGTCTTCCTCCTCCTCTATTAAAATAGCTTATATTTTATAAAGATACTTAATCTCTTCGCTTGCTTTAATTAGTTTTTATATAATAATTGTTGCCTTATATATAATTATTTTATATCGATTTGTATTAGAAATTTTAAAGGGGCAATTTAGTAAGTAAATGTTAAGGTATCTTTTTATATATTATCGGAAATCGTTCTTCTCCTTAGCCGATTTAAGATTATTTAAGAATCTCTTAAAGCTAAAGAGCGCAAGCAATTAGCTTTTTGCTTTACAAAGATCCTTTTTTTTAATAACTACATCTTATAAGATTAATATTACACTTTACTAATTACTTAAAGTTAAAGAGCAAGTGTCGTAATACTTCCGAATAACTCTTATATAGCATATTTATATAAGTATAAGCCTTAGCTATTTATAGTTTATTTATTTGCAAAAGAGTAACTTATATTATTTATAATAATACTTGTAAGTATATTATTATAAGCACTTAGCCGTTAAAGAAAGAGACAAGCCGCGTTTACTAATAAGGGCTTAAGAGCTAATATAAGAGGCATTTATCTCGATTAAGCAAAGTTATTTGTAAGGTCTTAGATAACTTATAGCTTCTTTTTATTTTAGATTGTCTTGTTAATTTAAATCTTTTTAAATAGTCTTTAGTCGGCTAGCTTCTCTTGTAAATCGATAAGGTTATTATTAATTAGTATTAGCTAAGCTATTTTACGATAAGTAACACTTATTAATATAGTATTTAAAGCTTTTATATCGAGTGCTATTTTATAACTTCCTCTTCCTTAACTTAAAAGCCGCGTATAAGGAGCCACCGGCCTTTTAGTCCTTATTCATGTCACTATTACTAGTTAAAGCTAAGCCTTTATCGTCGCGGCGTTTTAATAAGTCGGATACGTTTAATAAAATCTTTATAGTTTAAAGTTTTTAGGATACTATTAAGACAGAAAAGTTTATAAGTAAAGTAGACTAAAAAGGGGAAATGCTAAGCTCTTATACTTAGATAAACTTATAGCGTAGTGTAAGGGGGGCGAACCTCAGCCAGAAGAAAAGGCCCTACAAGAACGTCTCTCGGATACCAAGCAAGCAAGCAATAAGTAAACACATATGTAGGTATAAAGCAATGACAAAAGAAATAACTAAAGCATGCAAGAACCAAGTGTAATTATAAAGCAAAAGCAGAACGCATAAACAAGCAATAAATAAACGATTATTAAGTGATATGTATACATGTATAAATTATTAGGAGTGATGCATGTCTAGCTACAAAAACCCAGCAATTATACCTCTATTCCAGTTACGTGTAGCACTAGTCGAGAACTTCTAAAAACCTCTAAAATCGACAAAATTTAGTAGTCTCCTTAATACCCCGCCACACTCGTCCCTCTTATATTTATTGCTTGTCCTTAAGCAACAAAAAAGCAATTATCCCTCGTTTTTTACCTTATTATTGTCTAATATTACTAGGTATTCTTTGTCATCTTTAGCAAGGACCTTTAATCCTTCTTATTTGCACCTAAAATATAACTTATTCCTAAGAAATATAGCTATTTCGTCCTCCTGCAAATACTTAAATGCAATTTTGACTTGCTTTATAGCTTCCCTTTACTAAGCAAGGTATATTACCTTATTAGCTTGCATATTGCTATATGCTAGCTATTTCTTTATCTTTACGTGCATTACCGGGTGATTAGGGCGCTTTAAGCATCGGATTATATTGTATAAAGCTCTTACTCCTTTTAGCTAAATGCTTCTAGCAAAAGACTTATTATTATCTGTATCCTTAAAACGACCTTCTATAAGAACACGCCAAGTATCGTGTAAAGCTTTAATAATGTCGTATAAGATTCTTATATCGGTTATACTATTAAATCCGACTAAAATTAAGCTAATTAGAAGTGAAATTCGAGGTTATAAGAGCTTTATTTTGCTAAAAAAGGGGTAAGTGACAAAAACCCTCGAACGATAAATGTGCATATCGTATACCTTCGGCGTAATACCTACTATCTAGTCTTCTTTGTCTTTTATAAAATTACTAAAAGCCTTCCCTTTATTACTTTAAACAAATAAATTAATATATCTCCGATTCTAAAAAGTGCATATTATAAAAGCATTAAAAGGTCCCGGGTCTTTAGAGATCAAGTACCCGATTTCTCGCTTATTACTAGTTAAGAGGGTTTTAGTATAAAGAGAGGTAATAGTCTCAAATCTTCTAATATCCCTTTTATAAAATCGCGATACTATAAAGTCCTTGTCATAATACCGGATAAGTTAAGGGTATATAACTAGAAAGATAGGGTTGCCGGGCAGCATTTTATAAAATTGTAGCTAGACTAGAGGGTTTGCTTAGAGCAGCTATGCAACAAGAGAGAAATAACTATTCGGCATAATACTATTTAGTCTCTTAGCATTATAACAAATATAAAAACGCAATATTTCGATTTTATCGATTAGTAAGTCCAAAATTTCACCCTTCTTTACTTATATAAAGTGCTATTTTAGTATCTTCACACCTTCGACAGGCAAATCGACTAGTAAGGTTAGTATAAGGCTTATTATCCGTTTTCTAAGCCGGAATCAATTTTTAATAAAGTGTTATTCGACATAATTTGCAATTGTAGGCGTATTTAAGAAAAGCTTTCGTGTATTTAGATAAACTTAAGCAAGTCAAAAACTAGTTTTGTCCCTAATAACTTTATAAACCTATAATATCCTTTCTATTATGCTATTTGCGTCTTAAATAAATTGCATAAAAAGAAAGTATACAAGCTCCTTAAAATGCTTTAAGTAAGGGATCTTATATAATCCAAGTCTATAGTACTATCTTAATGCAATAGCCTTTAAAGTAAAGCTTTAGCTATTAAAATCCAAGTTCGACTATAAAGCTACATCCCCTTTTTATAAATCACTTATTGCACAAAGACATTCCTCGATCTCGACTAATTTACAGAAAATAGGTTTCTTTCCCTTAAATATAGCTTTCTTTTTGCTAGGACCCTTCGTTTTAAGTCTTTTGTTAAAGGGTAAAAGCTATTCTTTATCGTTGGAACCAAAATTAGAGTAAATATTATATTTAAAAGCAGCTCTCTTAGCTCCTTTTGCGGCCGGAGCTTTAATTTATATACTAATAGAGGTACTAGCCGCTAAGGGGTTTATATTACTAGCTTCTATGTCATTTGCCAGTTCTAATACTAGGGTTGCAACCGTTTTAGGGTCCGGGAGATTAGTAGCAATATTAGTTCCTTTATATAAAAACTCATCGAAATTGACTTTACTCTCTTTTATACTAAGTTTAATAGTCAAATCTCGAATAGCATCGTATTGCACCTCTTCTTGCGCTTGCCTAGCAGCTTGCTCTTAATTGGCAAGTTATTTAGCAAGTCCTTTTATAGCAAGTGCAAGTGTAAGTGTAAAGGCTTTTAGTATATTAATCACAACCGCTTTCTAGTTTACAAGCTCGTCTACAAAAGCAAGAAATGGTTCGTCGGCGTAAGTTCCCTTAATTAGGACTCCCGATTCTTTAAAGGTAAAGCTTAGCTAGCTAAGCTTAATAGCTTGCAATTTATCGATTTCCAGCTATTAATTATTTGCTAGGCCCCTTAAATGGTTTAAGGCAGCTTTGACATTACTAGTTGTGAGTGCTAATTAAGCGTAAACCGGAGCTTTGCGAGCACGCCTTAAAGTTATTATATTAAGTAACCTAATAGCTTCACGTGGCTCGATTTTCGATCTAAATAGCACATTTAAGTTGCTATATACATTCTTGCTATGCTAAGGGTGTTCTTATTATATAAATTTGCTAAAAGCTTGCGCTCGAGAAGAGTTCTTCCGGTTTATAGTTCTTATAAAGCTAGCTAGAGCTTTATAGGAAATAGCTTTAGCTTTCTTTACATCCTTCGCAGCTTCGATAAACGCCTCGTTTTGAATATTATACGCCGCTAATGCGTCTTTTTCTAATCCGAGAGCTTCTTTATTTTAGACTATATCTTTTTAGCTTATAATTATATCCTTTACCTTATCTTTACTTTGCAATAGTGTAGCATTAAATGCTATAATTGCAATAGCTTTCTCTTTATTTAGGAGGTTCTTAACAACATTTAAGGCTTGCGCTAGACTTGTAACTTCGGTACCGGCAATTTGCAGCTTTGTAAGTTTGTAAGGTGCAAATGCATAGCGCGCAACTAAGAGCTCTTTGTTCTTAGCTTCCTTAGCGGGGGTTTGCTTAGCGCTTAATATTTCGGCTTCGTTTTCTTGCATTTTATAAGGAATTCGATATTCTTGCGAAGTATAAGACGCGTAAGTAAGTTGTAAGGTTATAAAGCGTAAATATAAGGTCATATAAGTTTTAGTAGGGGTAAATGTTTATTACCTCGAAAAATCGACTAGTTTATAACTAGAAGCAATGCTCTTAAATACTATAAGCTTTTAAATGTGTAAAATAAGAAGAAAAATCAAGGAGAAGGTCTCTTCTTTAAAGTGCAAGTCCTTTGTTATATAGAAGTAAAAGTAAGTTAGTGCTATATGCAAAAAAGTCTTTTATAACATGTTTGCTTAAAGCAAAAAGCAATTATAATACTAGGAAATAAAGGGTTTAAGGCAAATATATATAGCTTTATTAACTTGACTAAATTAAAGAACAAATTAAGGGTTTTTTACAAGTAAAAGGAATGCAAAAAGCGAGTACAAGTTAACCTCGTCCCTCTTATATTTATTGCTTGTCTTAAGCAAGTAAAAGTAAAGTAAGTAAGAGTTTTTGATAAAAAAACGCAAGTATAAGTTAAAAGTAAATAGAAAATATAAGAAACTTCATATATAATATAAGAGACTTTATATATAACAAAGGAAATTATATATAATAAAGGAAATAAGTGAAAAAGCTTTAATAATTGCACGCAAAAGCAAGAAGCATTTAAAATCCGAAATAAGAAAGAAATGCCGGGTTTTCCCCTAAAATAATTCGTATAATTACCTCTCCTCCTCTAATAATACCTCCTCTTATAGCTATTATTAGTATCCTAATAGCTTAGAGTATAGCAATACTATTAAAGTCTTGTTTTAGCTAGTTGCAAAGTTTTTTTACCTTCTTTAGCTAATACTTGCAGCTCTTAGGTTCCTTTGCTTATGCTTTAGTAGTTGCGGCTATAATTTTATTGTTATTGTTATTTATTCCGGTTATAGTTAAATAAAGGGCTTTATCCGGTGTTTTTTGTTGTTATTAGTCTTCCGGTTCTATTATTATCCCGTTTTCGATACTTTTAGCATAGCCTTTATATTGCTTGCAGCTTAAACTAGCTTTTGCTAAACAATTACATTTGCGAACTATAGTTGTCAACTAAGTCTTAGCTTAAGTAAAGTCCGGTTTTAGGTAGCATAATCCTCTTTAAGTTATTCTTGTGTTTTAGAGTGCGTGTAAGTCGAAGTTTAAGTATTAGTAGCTATATATTTATAGTTAATAACAGCCTTTACTCTTAGTCCTTATCTTTACTTGCTAACTTAGCTTTATTCTAGTTATTATTAAAGCAGATATACTTTCCCTTCTTAAATTTAGGGAATTCCGGGACTTATATAACAATCTTAGTGTCTTTTTCGATTTCTTAGGTAATTTTAGCATAAAACTTTACAATAGCTTCCTCTTCTAGTTTTATATTAGCCCGGAATTCGACTTCCTTAAAAGTAAGCTCTAATACTTTATCCTTATAAGAATACTAGTACTAATTTCTCTTAACAAATTGCTTTAGTCGGTTTCTTGCATATAAATAGCGTAAGAGAGTCCCGTCCAATTCTTTTAGTATATAAGTCCCCTTTAACTAATCTACTTCCTTAACTTTATATAATCTTAACTACTAGTATAAAAGCTTAGTATTTTTGGACTTGTCTTAATTAATATTCTTAATATTATATATTAAAACAAGATCTTTAGCTTAAATTAGTTTCTTATAAATCTAGTGCTTAGCATCGAAGTTAGCTTTGCCCTTAACACGTTATCGAGTCTTCTATAACCTAAACTCCTTAATGTCTTTATTACGCATTTAAATTTGCTATATATAAAGCTATAATAAAGTTAATCGATTATAGACTTCGTCCTATTTAAGAGTCCTTTATATAAAGTAACAGGTTTCTACTAAAAGTACTACTTCTTTGCTATAAACTATATAAAAAGGAGTAAAGCTTATAAGGCTATATATTATAGTTTTATCCGCAAAAAGCATTTAAGGTAAAAGGTCTACTTATAATTTCTTGCCTCTTATACTTAAAGCAATTAAAGCAAATGCAATTAGTTAATGTCCACGCTTTACTATTTTATTAGCTTTAGCATTATATGCAAAGATTATAATCTTATAAATCCTTAGCTTCTAAAGCTCCTTAATCACAAAACCTTTAAATTTAGCATTACTATTAACTTTAAGTTTTCTAAATAAACTATGCCGGCAAATCACTTTAGTTTAAATAAACTTTATAATCTTCTTGCTAATAAGATTTTTTATAAGTTTAGCTTCTAGCTATTTAAAGAAGTTATCCTTAGCTACTACTAAATAGTTATAACCTTTGCATTCGGGCAGTTTTATAACGTTTATGCTAATGCAATAAAATAGAGGAGTAGCTTTCGTAAAAAACAAGGCTTCTTCTTGTCGTTGCTTATACTTATATTAATATACCTTACAAGAATTGCAATACTTGCGGATATCATTATAAGAACCTTCCTAGTAATATTTATATACTAGCCTTGCAAAAGTAGTCTCCCGGCCCGAATAGCTAATTTTGTCATGCAACTCCTTTATAACCTTTGCTCTTTAAGCTAAATTATTAAGAACTAAACGCGGGAAGTACGTTTTGCACTTATTCTTTTATAATTGCTTATCGTGTATACTATAATTTAGTGCTTCTTTCTTTAATTTACGGAATTTGCCCTTAAACATGCCCTTAAGCTTAGCTAGCATAGTCAAATACCTTGCAATTGCTTAAAATCGCTCCGAATAGCTTTTATTAAGCAAATTAATCGATATAAAACTATTAGTTGCATTTTAGAGTATTAGTATAAAGTAATATGTAATGTTATAGTTGTCGGTCACGTGGTTCGGAATAGCTTTTCGCTTAAGTGCTTAAAACTTAAGGCTACTATAGGAGGGGGAATTCCCCCTTTAAGGGCGGCCTAAAAAATAAGGCTTATTTCTAGAGTAAGGCTTTAACTTGCAAGTTTTAGCTAAGCAAGGCTTTAGCTAATTAAAACGCATATCGCATTTAATATCGCGACGCTTTATTGTTTTTGCGCTTTTAATAACTAATTAAATTCCGACCGCATTAAGCTTTAGTGCAATAAATTTATCGATATTTAAGTTATCCTCTAAATCCTCTTCGCAATAAGGGCGCCGGGATAGTCTATCGGCTATAATATGCTTTTTACCCTTCACATAGCATACCTCGAAGTCGAATAGCTTAATTTATGCAAGCTAGTATATAACTAGAGCTCTAAGAAAGTTAATAGCTGCCCGATTTAACTAAGTAACAAGCGTATTTGCGTCTGTTTTTAAGATAAAATAAACATTGTATAGCTAAAATTGCAGTTTTTGCAAAGCCTTAAAAACCCCTTTACATTTTCTCTTAGTGGCATTATAGCCTCGTTCGGCCTAGTTTTACATTCTAGATTTATACCGGGCAACCCTCTTGCGTCCTTTATTATTATATTAGCCTAAAATTACTCCTTATCCGAATAAGCTAGCATTTATAGCTAAGATAATAAGTCCCTATAGCTTTACTAGGTTATAATATAGCTTGCAAAGCAATAGCGCGATAATAAGTTTTTCTTAAAGAGTTTATATTGCCTTAATTTGTTTTTCCCCTTATAAGAAGGGCTCTCCTTTCTTAAGCAGTCGATAAATTAGTTTAGCTATTATAGTATACGCTTCGATTTAGATTTTATAATACACGCAAATTCTTAAGAATGCCTTAGCCTTTGTGATATTATTGCACTAGTGCTAGTCTAAGATCTTACTAACTTTAATAGTAGCAAGGCTTCTTCCTCTAAAACTATATATAAAACTTATAATACTTATATTATTATAATAAAACTGTAATTTAGGTTTAATAGAAGCTTTAGCTCGTTTAATCCGATTTAAGGCTTTATTTAAGTTTTACAAATGCTCGAATACAAATTAGCGAATCTTAAAAAGCTCTAATTCTTTATTATAGTCGGTATATAGCCCTTTTACCCTAATATTATCGATAAATAATATAGCTATAGCTAGAAATAAGTCTTTTAAGATTGTTATTATTACTTGTATAAACTAGGCCACTAAATTAGTAGCTCCTTGCAATAGAGTAGTCATTTTAAGCAAGCTAAGAGGGGTTATAAAAGCTGTTATATCCTTGCTCTTAATATTTAAAGTAAGCTAATTATATCTAAAAAAGAAATTAATTAAGGAAGCACACTAGCATTTAGCAAATTCTTCTAAAAACTCGTCTATTAATAAGGGCATATTAGCATCTTATAAAGTAATAGAATTCATCTTTATTGCCGCGTTAATAAGTCTATAAGTGCTAGCTAGTTTCTTT
>Ga0302221_10001493_pt1 | contig 15061 bp, 9 predicted proteins | sample II_Palsa_E2_1_FD_193517 | JGI IMG/M metagenome (GOLD analysis project Ga0302221, IMG submission 193517) | Peat permafrost microbial communities from Stordalen Mire near Abisko, Sweden - II_Palsa_E2_1 | ecosystem: Environmental > Terrestrial > Soil > Palsa > Peat permafrost | place: Sweden... | reverse complement strand
ATTAAATAATAATAAATTTTTTATAATATATTTATAATTTATAAAATATTTTAATTTTAAATATAATTATTTAATATTTTATAAAAATAATTTATTAAATTATAAAAATTTATAAATTATTAAAATAGTCTTTTTTAATTAAAATATAAAATAAGATTATTTTATTTTTAAAAATATTATTAAATTTAATAAACTTATAAAAAAAACTTTTAAAAAATTAAAGTTTATTAATTTTATTAAAGAGATTAATAAAAAAAATTATTATTAAAGTATTTAAAGTTTTTTAATAAAATAAAATATTTTTTTTAAATAAAGTATTATAATATTAAAAAAAAAAAAAAAATTTTTTATAAATCTTATAATTTTTAAAAATTTATTTAATAATTAAAATACTTTTAAATCTTTTTTTTTATTTTATTTATATTTATAAAAAAATAATATAATTATAAATAATATTTTTTATTAAAATATTATAACTTTATATAATATATAAAAAACTTTAAAGATTAATAAGTTTAAACTTATAATAAATAATATTTCTTTTTTATAAAATAATAAATTAAAAAATTTAAATAATTTTTTTAATATAATTTATTATATTAAATATTTTAAAAATAATATATTCTTTTATAATTTTATAAAGATATATATATAAAAATATAAAATAATAATAAAAATATATAATATTTAAATAAATAAAATTATAATTAAAGTTAAAAAAAATAATTAATAAATTTAAATTTATAAAAATATATATATTTAAAAATAATAAATTTTATTTTTATAACTTAAAAAATAAAAAAATAATTAATAAAAATAATTAATAAAAATAATTAAGATTTTTTAAATATATTAAATAAATAAAAAAATAAAGATTAAATAATAAAATTAATTATAATTATTTAAAGACGAGTAATTATTTATAAGAAGTTAAATATAAAAAAATATATTTTATTATATTTATTTTTAATATTTTTAATTAATTTTAAAAAAGTCTTATTATAATAATATAAAGAATATTATATAATTATTAAAATTTAAAATATAAAAATTAATTTTTAATATAATTTATAAAGAAATTTAATATTTTTTTATTTATTAATTATAATTTAATTTTCTTTAATTTTAAGCTTTTTTATTATTATTATTTATTTATATTAAACTATTATTTAATAATTTTAAATTATTTTTATAAGATTTTATTTATTATTATATTTTTTCTTTTATAATATATAATAAATTATATTAAAAATATTATAGTTTAAAGATTAAAATTTTTTATAAAAATAAAAAATTTATTATTTAATATTTTAATAAATTTAAAGTTAAAAAAAATTTATTTTTTAAGAATTTATTTTTATATATATAAACTTAAAATAAAAATATTAAAAGATTTAAAAAAAATTATAAACTATAATAAAAATATATAAACTATAATTAATTTATTTAAAGTCTTATAATTTAAAATATATTTTATAATAATATATTTATTTAATTAATTCTTTATATATTTTTTAAAATAATTTATATTAATTAATTATATAAAATAATATTTTAAGTATTTAGTTTTTAAATTTATTTTAAATTATTTTATATTATATAATTATCGAGTATATTCTTTTATTAAAAATTAATTAAAGTTTAAATAATATTTTAATTATTATACTTATATTAAATATTATATTAAATATAAAAATAATAATATTTATTAAATTTAAATTTTAAAATTAAAGATTATAATTTTAATAAAAAAATATAATTTTTAATATTATAAAATAATATAATCTAAATAATAATTAATTAAAATTATTAAAATCTTTAAAGTTTTTATATTAAATTTTAAAAAAAATTATTAATAATTAAAAGATTTTATTATTATTATATTTATTTAAAATAATTATTAAAGTTTATAATAATATTATTATTATTAATATTTTTTTTTTTTTAATTTAAAAATATTTTTTAAAATATTTTTTATTTTTAAGAATATTTTTAAATTTAAATAAACTTTAATTATTATATTTATTATATAATTATTAAATTAATTATTAAAGAATAACTTAAAAATCTCTTTTAATATATAAATTATTTTTGATTTTTTTTTATATAATATAATTATTAATTAATTAATAATTATAAATTTTTATTAAATAATATTAAATATTAAATTAAGTTTAATATTAATCTTAAAATTAATAAAATAATATAACTAAGCAAGCTCACGTGATTCTTTTTAAGAATATTATTTTATAATCTTTATTTTATTATTTATTAAATTATTTTATAAATTTATTTTATTTAAATAAAAAATATATAAAAGAATTAATAAAAATATTATAATTTTAAATATTATAAAAGAAAAATATAATTATAATATAATATTTATATTAAAGTATTTTTTTTAAAATTTTATATATTATTTTTAATTAAAATAATTTATAAAAAGTTTTAATTATAAATTTATAATTTATTTATTTTATTAAAGAAATTTTATAAATTAAAAATTTATTTATATAAAGTTTAATTTAAAAAAAAATAAAAAATCAAGTATAATATTTTATAAATAAAAAAAATATTTAAATTAATTTTAATTATAATTATTATTTTATTTATATTTTTTTTAATATAAGTTTTTATTTATAAAATATTTTTTTTTTTTATAAAATATAAAATTAAGTTTATAATTTATAAAAATCTTTAATAAAATTATTTTAAAGATATATATATAATAATATTTATAATTATTATAATTTATTTTAATTTTAATATTTATTAATTTAATATAATTAATATATTTTATAATATTTTTTTTAAATAAAAATATATATATTTAATATTTTAATAATTTTTAAATCTTTAATTTTTATTTTAAGTTAATTTATACTTTTTATAATTTATTTAAATTATTTTTATTATAATATAATTTAATATATAAATATTTTTAAAACTTAAGTTTTTTTATTTATTTATAAATATTAAATTAATCGTCTTTTTTATATTAATAATATTATAATTTTTTATTATTTATTAAATTAATTATATTATTAAGAATTTTATATTTAATTTTTTAAAGTATTTAAAATATAAAAAATAAATAAATTAAAATAATTTTTTAAAATTCGAATAATTTATAATTAAAATATTTATAAAATATAATTATATTAAAATATTTATATTATAATAATTTATAATTAATTTAAATATTTTAATTTATTAATTTAATATTTAAAGATTTTAATAATAATTTCTTTATTTAATTTTTATATTAAAATTATTATAAAGAAAAAAATTCTTTAATATTTTTAATTTATTAATTTCTTAATATATTTAATCTTAATTATATATTTTAATATTATATTTTATATAAAAATCTTAATTTAAAATTTTAAGAATTTTAATTTATAATATTTAATAATTAATTATTATTATATTAATTACTTTAAAAATATTAAATATCTTATATTAAAATATAATAAAATTATTATTTCGTTATTAATATTTAATATAATTAATAATCTCGAATATTTTTTTAATAAATTTATTTTTATAATAACTAATAATATTATTTTTATTAATAATATTTAAATTTATAAAAGTATTAAAGAAATAATATTTATATTATTTAATAAAATATTTAATTAATTAAGTTATTTATAATTAATTATTATTATTTTAATTATTAAAGTTAAACTTTTTATTATAATTTATTTAGTTTTTTAAATTCTTTAATAAAGATATTTTTTTAATAATATTAATTTAAATATTAATTAAAATTTAATTATTTTATATAATAATTTCTAAATTATTAATTTTTTTATTAAAGATTTTTTTAAATTTATTATTAAGTTTAAATATATTAATATTTAATAATTTTAAATATAACAAGAAATTATAAATAAAAATATTATAATTTTATTAAAATAATTAATATAATTAATATTAAAAATTTTATTTTTATTAAATTAAAGAATTATAAAACTTTAACTCTTAAGTTTAAAAAAGAAATATAATATATTTTATAATATTTAATATATTTAAAATAATTATTAATAAGCGAAAGTCTTTTAAGTTTTTATTTTTAATAAATATAAGATTATCGTCAAAATCACGTGTGTATATAATTTATTTTTTAACTTCTTTTTTATATTTTTTTTTAATATTATATTTATATATATATAATTATAATTTTTTTTATATTAATATTTTTAAGTATTTTATTAATTAAAGAATAAAAATAAAATTTATAATAATTTTAAATTATTTTTTTATTAATTTTTATTATATAATTTAATATATTTTTATTATTATTAAATAAATTTTTATTGTTAATTTATTTTTATTATTAATTTTTAAATAAATTTAATTTATATTTTTATTAAATCTTATAAATATAATTTTAAATAATTTTTATTCTTTAAAATTTTATAATTTTTTTATAATAATAATAAAGCTAAAATAATAGAATTATTTAGTTTATAAATCTTTAATTCTTATAATACTTTTAGTTTAATATTTTTAAAAAATAATAAATTTATATATTATTTAAAATATAAAATAAAATAAAATTATTTATTTTAAAATAATTTTAAAGTTTAAATTATTTAATTAATTTTATTATTAAATAAATTTTTATCGTTAGTTTATTTTTATTATTAATTCTTAAATAAATTTAATTTATATTTTTTTTAAATATTATAAATATTATTTTTAATAATTTAATTTTTTAAAATTTATATTTTTTTTTATAATATTAAAAAAACTAAAATAATAAAATAATATAGTTTATAAGTCTTTATTTCTTTAAAGTTTATATTTTAATTATATTTTTAATTAAATATTTTTAAAAAACAATAAATTTATATATTATTTAAAATATAAAATAAAACAGGATTATTTATTCTAAAATAATTCTAGAGTCTAGATCTTGTTATTTATAGCAAAACTTAAAAAAATCTATTAGTTAAATATCACGTGTCCTTTTCTTTATTAATATTAATTATTCTAAATAAGGATTAGATTAATTTAGTTATATTTAAGATCCTGGAATAACTATCTACTTTACTCTTTAGATAATTTTATCAGGAATATTAAAATCCTTATAGTTCAAGCTTTATTATATACTTATTGAACTACTTTAATTATAACTATTAAATTTAGCCCCCACGGATCGGTAACATCGTCGTAATATGCCCCAAAGAGGCTGAAGGTATACTTGGGTATAATTTAACTAGGTTCGTAAGGTAAATACCCACTAAAAATAATATAGATGCTGCGATGTGCTATCGGAAAGTTCTCAGGGGAGAAAATAGGGGCTCGGTTAAGATATTATCACGTGATGATGACCTCCCAGAGTCTGCCATAAATCAGAGAGGATGGAAGGTTGGTCGGGAGGCTCGCGATTTGAATGGTCAGATCTCGGTTCAGCTTGTTATTGCTTTCTAAATCTCTATGCTGTCCATGCCTCGTGGAATCCAGTAGTGAATTGTGCATCGTTGTCGACTTCAAGAATGCAAGTTATCCTGCTGCCATGGAACGGCAATGGGAAATGATCACCTGCAGCCTGTTTAAACAAATACATTATTACTGGTAGTATTGGTGATGCTAAAATTCTGTAGTAATGCGCTGACTTCACTCTTCTGCCCTCAGCAAATGCAGAAACCCCACTGCCTCCCAATAGGCATGAAGCCTCATTTCCCGCTATTGGCCAATCTTTCTTGCTACCGGCAGCTGTCCACATACCAAATATTTTCCTCAAAGCATCCTCAAAGCGTCAATGACCACATTCTGTAGGTTAGAACACCAGCGCATAGAAGGTTATAGATCATCAAACCGTGCTTGAATCGCACAATCCATGTACGCCAGCGATCCGTTGCAAATATTTGAGTGTTTCTATCGCTCAAACCCTCAACACTTTCAACTAGTTGTGTTATTCTCTCAAGTAGATCGTCGGCATACTCTTTGCCTCTCTTGTTGTGTTCAAGCATTCGTTCCGTGGCTCGAGCAAGCAGATATGATTCTTGGACCAAGAAAAACGTCCAAGAACATGGTGCATTATTCGCGATAAAGGTCGCCGTCTGGATGTTTGCTCCATGATTTGCAACTCGATCAGATTCCTCCTGGAGTGTCTTTGAAATCTCGAAGGACAATGATCCGGAAATTATGGTAGAATCGTGGACAGGGCGGTAGCTGACTATTGAGAACGAGCTGGATTTCAGATCTGAGCAATCAGCAAGCACGTGCCCAATTTCAGCTTCAACTTCCTCAAACACAACTGAAAGGTGTTTGAGGCTTGGAAAAGCCGATTGGCCTAATCTTCTGTGAAGAATCATCTCGTCATTCCATGAATTGACGCGAATTGCCGCCGCCTTCAACCCATCCATTACCATCGTTAACTTGAAGCCCAGAAGAAATTCATTGATGGTATTTGGGTGAAGTTGGAGAACATCACTCCTCAAATCAATGTCTCCATGTTGTATCAGCTTCTCAGGAACTATTGGGTACGGATTTAATTTCGATGTACCAGTGGCCGATAGAACGATGGTTGATGGTTTGTAGTTGCGATGAAACTCTCCCCTGGATTCCTTGCAAACGAGCAGGAGGGTGGTAGATAATTCGCCTGCTTTGCTGGTATATTCGACATGCACTACCTCTTCCTTCCAGAACCTAATATCAACGAGTCGAGGATCCGGCAAAGCGAATCGCCAAATTTTGAGACGTAACTCTGTCGGCAGATTTGGGAAGACCATGAATGCGCCCAATCCAGTATTGACGAGGACCAAATCGGCCCTGCTCGAGGACTTGTCGATGCTTGTGTTACAGGAAGACTTTGGAATAATTGCAACATTTCTAGAGCTTGCAAAGCCTCGAGGGAATCGCGTTCTTCGTTGATGGGAAAGTTTTCGGAAGAAGTGGTTGCAGAATTGCATTCGGTCACAGAGACTGTGCAATGTCAGAGAGCTAGAAGCGTCCAAAATAATATGAGGGTATCAATTACCAGTCGTCAAAGATATTGCTTCCACAAAGCCCTGATCCTTCACTTCTATGATGCTGATCTCATGGTCCATATCGTCTCCGCTGATGCTCGAATGTGGTTATATTACGTCAGCGCTGAAGACTCTAGAGATGTTGGCTTCAACTGTGTTTCATGGAGAAAATTCAGTGTTGAAGGTATTGAATATAGAAGATGAGTTGAAAACGTTGATATGGAAGTTGCAAAGCGAAGTCGACAGGGAAGGAAGGTCAACAAAGACAGGAGGAAGTCGCGAAGATAGTCACGTGATAATATGTATTTCCCACTTTTTGCTTGCCAACACAAGATCGAAAATCGACAAAAGTTTGAAATAAGCAGGCTTAGAGTGAAGTATTCGTTGCAAGTGATACGGCGATGCCGTCCTCTAGAGGCTGATAAGCTCTCGCTAGAACCTTCTGCAAGCTGGCTATAGTACATGAACTTTTGTTGATTGAGAGTGGAGAGAATTCCATAAAATTGAAAGTTCCTTCACAGACCTATAAAATTCAACAACCATCTTCACCGACCTGCTCTTCTCACCTGGAAGCCGCAACTTCAACATGAGGTCAAAGGCAGCTTGGGAAAAACTCTGACCAGAATACAACTCAATGACATTTCCGCAAGAAAGAAGAGGCCAGAGGAACTTATACCTCGTATTGCATCATCAATCAGAAATTCTTTTCCTCCACGTCCTGAACAGCACTAACGATTGTACCGTCCATATTGCATTTTGCACGAAATTTCATGCCATGGAAGTACTGTTCGTCTGAGACTCCAATCGCTGCTGGTCTCTTAGCATAAAAACAGACTCCGTAAAACTCAGGATTTGTTGGAATGAGCCAGATCGTCTCGTATTTTGGATGCCGAGTACGATACTTCGTGCTCGTGAGCGTAATCTTAATCTCTAGGGACTTCAGAGAGTCGTTCGCTGATACCACCCTTTCGAGCTTTCTCTGTATTTTCTCTCTGGACTGCTTTGCAGACTCAATCAGGTCAAGTTGCCTGTCTTTCAAGTTACAGTGCTCATCACTGTGCCTTGATTGCTGGCGGAGTGCATTTAAGGTATTTTCATCGGTACTGACGAAGTTCAGGGATAGCTTGTCTTTGCCTGGACTTTGGAGTTGAACAAAACCTAAATTGAAGATCAGAGTCTTCAAGGATGGGAGTCTCTCTTTAATAAAGTCCCACACCCACCACGTGCTGTTAAAGTGTGCGGACTCTGGGAATGGTGGCACCTCGTCGACGGCGCAGAATGCAAAGTTCTCGACTTGGGACAGATCAACCCACCCATCTCTTTTCTCAAAGGCATCCAGGAAACAGCGATTCATCTCCAGAGTGTCTCTCTTGAAATCTATATAGCGTCTCTGGGGGGTTAGTCTTGCCTTTGTTCCGTCGTACTCCTCGCGCAGCCATTTATTTCGCACCCTATTCCACGGCAGATCAACATGTGTATTGCGGTACTTCAGTTGGCTGTAGTTCTGCAAGAATATTCGACGGGATTCGGCGCAAAGTTTAGCCATATTGAGGAAGTATGGGTCGTAGTCGGATTCGAGGTAAACTTTCAGGCGAAAGTAATCAGGCAGCGGTGGTCTTTCGCGTACCCACAGAAGTCCGGGTCTTGAGATTGGTGTGCGCTCTTTTGGTTCGCAGTCCATATCGAGGTAGAGAATTCGGGGATCTGTAAATGCTCTTGGAGTCAGCATTGCCTAACAAGGAGATAATTGGGACTTGGAGTTGCAATTCACGAGCATTGTGCTCTGAAGACGCGTCCCGAAACAACCGTCGCGTCAAAACGTCAGGATGAAGGAGACTCGGGCATCAACTACACCTACCTGGCAGTGCATACTTCCAAATCAAGAGACGAATTTCAGTGGGAAGCAGATCAAAGCGACGAAAGCCAAATTCGTGGACTGGAAGCTGAATCTTAACCATCTGGACCTCGTGATCTCCACATTCGACAAGAGTGCCATCGGGCAGAAACATCGTAGGTTTTTGCACGATCGTCCATTCTCCTGCAGTATTAGACAGATGATAAGATAAAGAGGTCAGGGACGACGAACCTTCGTTGTACATGGGAATTGAGAACGTGTCTAGATCGAAAGGTTGCAAGGCGATCCGTGTGGCATCTGCGTCTTCCGAGTAATTGCTGGCTAGAATGTTGTTAGATCGCCAGTTTGGGAAGTTGTTAACCGGTGTCTGACCTGGGTGAGCATGTTGTTGTTGACGAATGACCAAAACCAACGCGTCGTTCGCTTGATTCTCCGTCTTATCCTCAGAGGGTAGAGACACAGAGGCGAACTCCATGTCTTATGTTCCTTCTGGGTTTAGAAAGAGCTAGGGGCTTTGAGCGTTGAGCAAGGGAGCAAGGGTGATGTTGTACGTTGAAAGGTGTATGAAGGAGAAGATGGCACGATCTTGTTTTCAGAAAAGATGTTTTGGGTCAACCAGAAGAGAAAAAGCGAGCTATGGGGCAAAGGTGAATGAATTCGAGAGCTCAAAGGTGAGGTTGCATATAAGAGAGGTCGGCTGTGAAGGTGAGAGATTGGAAATTGAACACGACCTGATATCTCAAGTAAACTCAGCTTCACTCGAAATTTAGATTCACTTTGTATTCCTTCAAAATAAGCAAAGAAGGTAGTCGCTCCTAGATGGCTATCCCGCAATAAGCTAACAGAGACGAAATAGATCGATACAACCAGTAAAAGAAAGTAGTCACACGTCTGACCTCAGTAATTATCTTTGGCGGAGCACTCATGGTGAAGTGCATCGTGAAAATATAGGTAAGCAGCCCATGTTCCTCCAAATATCATTGAACATTAAAGGCTATGCTCATATGAGCAAGTTTGTGAGAAGCACGGCTCTTCATAGACTTCAAGTACAGTTTAGTCCAAATTTGATAAACTGTTATGCTCTCCAATTTACATGTGATATTGTCTTGGCCACGAATCATGACTCCGGGATGCATTCTTATTTTTATCTCATACTTGCAATAATGAGGCCAGGGAGTGTGGGACTAGGGCAATGTTTATTAATTGAGAATTGGGACAGAATTGGGAACTCGCAGTCAGTTGCTCTTATTCGCTACTCTCTGAGATTGATCCAATGAGACCAGTTCTTTTGTCGCTCAACCAACAACCATGCTTGAATATGCGGCGCAGATCTCTCGACTGTTGTGACCCCTAGTAACCAACATCTTCGTTCCACCATGTTGAGCAACATAGCGAGATACCTTCCTTGCAGCGCATCAACGTTTACCAGGCGCGGGTAGGTACAGGGCAACCCCAACCTGACGAAGACGGACCCCATTCTAGATCTTGATCGTTGATTACCGTAGATCCCCCTTTCACAAAGAAGTACTCTGCTTTGTGCATACAGTAACGACCTCCCCACTTTCTGTAGCCACCGTACGCCCTCAAGCACTTCGTGGTATCGACCAAGATTCGTTTTGGGAATTCTTCCAAGGGAAATTGCGTATCCACGAAGGCAAGAATCTCAATGACCAACATTCGAAGCTCATTATATTCTCCAGAGTAGGCGTACTCAGCAATCTCTTTCAATTGCGGATGAAATTCCCCATCAGGTGAAGCGAGAACTGAATAAATCTTGGCAAGAGCACAGTTCTGCAGATCCGGAATAAGAAATCGCTGACCCAATACCCAGAGTTTGGCGAGGCGGAGTGCGTTCAGGGCACTACCTGGCTCGGGGCCGCAAACGCTGTGGGGTTTAAGGCGTGCCATAACCTTGCCTTGCTCGTCCGAGTTTGAGAGATTTGCGGCAACATCTGAAGATGGAGTTGGATTATTGGCCTCGGTCTGGCCCTCAATTGCGAGGTCTTGGTTACTGATGGTCTTGTTGTACAGCCACGCAACTAGCAAGCCAAAAGCGGTACCGTCGACATCATTCAGTCCCATGACTTGAGTTTTGCCTTCGAGAAACGAGCCGTTGAATGCAGTAGCGAAGAAAGGCGAGTGATAGCACAGTATCTCCTTGTGGATTTTGAAGGTTTGCGACTCAGCACCTCTGCCCGCCGTGACAGTAACCGTCTCCTGGGGCTTTCTGTTAAGGCCTCAGTCAGCATATAGAGATTGTGAAGATATCAGAGGTCTGGAAGGTGAGAAGACGATACGTACGCCAGGGATGGTGGCTTTGTGGCCTGTTTCGTGTTGAAATCGTCTGTTCCCGCCATTTCTGATTCGCGAAAGTGTTAGTGGCGGTCTTCAATTGAAGCTGTAATGCCTTCCTCAAATATCGTCTTTTCTCCACAGCGGTTGCTCTGTTGATGCCGTTCGAAGGTGAAGTCCAGGAAGCTCGCTAAAGAGAGCCGAATTCAAGATAACGCCGCTTTTAGCTCCGCCAATTTTAGGGAGAAGGACCTCGCTTAGCGGCCAGAATGAGAGTCTTCACTCCTTCCCAGCAGGAATGACTTGTTGCAATAGCTTCTTCTTCACCGGTGCTCCTCACCACGAAGACACCAGAAATCTTACCGTAACATTCATACCAGGCTCTGCGCTTCAACAAGTTCTCATCATCATTTCGTCTCGAGTTCCTTCATCCACTCCTTCCTCCGCCGGGCATGGACCCCGATGTCATCCGCATGCACGAAGCTCTTGTCATCTTGGACCAGAAGTATGATGTTCCAGAGAGTAACAGTGCTACTTCTCCCTTCACTGGTACGGTCGCGTGGGCTCCTAGCATCTCTCTGTCTAGACCCAGAGACTGGGTTACTTCAAGTCGCCTCATTCACCAGCATTCTCGAGAAGCTGCCATGACACGCTGTACAACCCCGAAATACCAAAGGAGAAACATGCTGAGTCGCTATTATTCTAGCTCTTGCAACAGATCCCACGCTCATGCAACCAATGAGTCGACCCATGGGCTTCTCGTGAGTAGCTACCTCAGAGGCATATACCACACAATCTGTTAACGGCAATGCAGAGCGCAAGAAGTTGTAACTTTCACTATTGGCCCCAGGGACTCCGAAAAAAAGTTTGAAGTGCCCAAAGCAACTGTCTGCCGTTACTCTACGTTATTCGCTCAAGCCCTCAACGGCGATACCGTCCAAGCCAGAACCCTTACCATTCGTCTGCCTCTCGAGGAGCCCAATGTTTGGCGTCGCATTTCTCACTGGATGAATACGCAGGAAATTGAAGGAGGTGTTGGAATGACCAATGCTATGGTACTCTGGGAGAGGGGAGACTTATACAATATTCCAGAGTTGCAGAATAACGTTGTTGCGATAGTGCGAACGCTCGCTCTCACAACTAAACGAGTCAGAGACCTCTGGTTTCTGGCACTTTTTGCCTACCGTGAACCGAACAATCCAAGAAGGCAGGTCTTACAGAGACTGGCCGCTGATAGATTTTCTGTGATGCCATACTGGACACGGCACAACTTCATCGACAGATTACGGACAATGGCCAGCTCAGAAGTCTTTCTTGCCATCGATACTGCTGTTAACTTTAACTTGAGACAAGAAACACTAGAAACTCGTACACTGGGACCTCTGATGAAAATGATTCCTGTTCAGAAGTATTACGTAGATGTTCCAAGGAACGCAGGTGCTTGATTCAGGAAATCGAGGTTGTGAACAGGAGAGATTGATATTGCCAAAGCTTTCTCAATGGTGGGAGGATGATTAGTGGGGGCGATAGAGTTTCAGATCAAAGGAGGGAATGCGATACCTCCTTGTCGTTACACGCTGCTTGTCAAGAGTTTCAGCTTTTGAACAGCGGAGTATTGGTAATCAGATAAAAAGATTCTCGAGAGAGCATTCTATAGGATACCACACACTGCTTTTTGAGGGCAGAGAGTATAATATTGGAAAGTGACACGCTCACACACCCTCTTGAACTCTAGAGTGAAACTTGCGGCAATATTTTGATTGATTTTCTGCGAGGCTGGAGGACGTGATTTATTTAGCGCTCTTGACATGGCTTCGTTTTCAAACAACAGGCTTCAAACCTCCATCTCACGATTGACCACACCAAGGACACAATTACTTTGAAATCGGCTCCAAGTCCGGGAAACCATCGAACCGGTACGTGTTCCCTGCAATACAAATTCATGGTCCCCTGGGCATATCTGATGTCTTCACAAGGAAAGGATGGCTTCCTCAACGTCGAGCTCCGCTTCATCGTCGCGTGTTATGACCCCAAGCACCTCATCCGTATCATCTAGAGTCTCGAACGCCGCCTCAGAAAAGAGACTCCCAAGAGTATCCTCTATCGCGTATGTCACACGACTTTCTTTTGCTAAAATGTTTCCCTACTATCAAGTGTCTTGCTGACTTAACCTCGTCTCATTCTAGTGAGCCACAATGCTTCATCACCATCATAGTCGGCGAAGGTGAAGAAGCTCAGACGTTCACGCTTCACAGAGACGTCTTATCCAGCCAAACTCAATTCTTCAATACCGCAAACGAAGGAAAGTTCAAGGAAGGAGAAACGCAGGAAGTGTACCTCGAAGATGTCGAGCCCTCCGTGTTCGGACTCTTCCTTATCTGGTTGTACAGCGGTGGCACTATCCCCCAAAGACAAATTGGAGAAAAGAAGGGAGATATTCTGAATCAAACACCGACTCAATTGACCAAGCTCTGGGTACTCGCTAGCCAATTCATGATGCCGAAGTTACAGAACGCTGTCATCGATGAGATTTTCTGCGCTATCGAAGTCATGTTTCGCGACATCGAAAGTCTTCAGTTTACTGGCGAGACCCATACTCAATTGATGTGGCCATTCACTGAATATGCGTACGAGACACATACTCCTATGCTTCGAAATCTGGCAGTCGATAGGTTGGCGTTTGGCTGCTCTGAGAGTGTGTTCATGGATATGGTTGAGTTTCTCCCGACTGAGGTTGTAGTGGATGTTGCGAAAGCTTTGAGAGCTGGTATTAGGATGTGTGCAGAGGACTTTTACTTTGCGGAGGATTGATTTGGGCGAGCCAGATAGGATTATTTGATGCTCTCAGCTGCATTGTGTCTTCTGTGATGGAGAAATAGAAAACCGAAGATCCGAGTTCATAGATCTTTCTATGGTATGTAACGAACAGAATTAAAGTTGTGGCAACTTAAGCATTCGCTGTAGCACGATTCCCGCATGCTTCTTAGCCACTACAAACTATTCAGTGATTTTTCATAAAGCTCACACGCAGGATTGAGGACGTGTGACTTTTGATAGTTGTTGTCCTCAACCTACCTCCGTGAAGTCCCCTGTTGGTTTCACTCTTATCGAGTCCCTAAAGCCTCAAGTCTACCACGAAGATATATCTTTCGGCTTCTGTCATTTTACATACGAGCCGATTAAGTTTGTTTCCTAAAGAACCTATCCACGGCAAACTCAATTCTTGCTCTCCTTATGTTGACTTCTTAGAACCCAGAAAATTAGATTTATTGGAACACAAACCCCTAAACCTCTTTCTAGCTCTTGCGCTTCACTTTTGCGGACAGACTGAATTTTAGAAGCTTGAGATATGCCTCACCTAGATTTGGGAACTCATTATAGCATCAGCAGATAACAACATATTGCATCCACAAGGAGTGAAAAGCAGAGAAAAGGAAGAGCTTTTGTGGTGCTCTCATGCCCAATTTCCCACAAGATCGGAGCAAATGAAGTAAAACGGCAAGCGTATGAATAATAATAATAATCACTCTCTGCTTCCAGTCCTACTTTGTAGCAAATGTCGAGGTTTAGCGGCCATTTTTCGAGAGATTCACTCCCCTAACCTGAGCAGCAAAATTAAGCGAAGCCGTTAGTCAACATCAACATTGATCAGCTTTCAACCACCGACTTCAATTTCGCGATCAAACACCAAAAAGCCATCACAACGCCACTTGCCTATCCTATCCTTCGAGTGCTAGCGGAGAGCATTTCAATACTCAGGTGAGCTTCTTTACCGTAGTTTCGTGGCCTAGACTGATCACTAGGCTGGCAGGAGAACACGATGGCGGAGTCCGCAGCAAAGGAGGCGAAGATGCATCCTCCAACCTTGTCGTCCCTTTCGTAAGCTGCTGCTTGTTCATAAAGATTGGAATCTGTAGCTAACTAGGGGAGG
>Ga0302221_10001491_pt1 | contig 15081 bp, 6 predicted proteins | sample II_Palsa_E2_1_FD_193517 | JGI IMG/M metagenome (GOLD analysis project Ga0302221, IMG submission 193517) | Peat permafrost microbial communities from Stordalen Mire near Abisko, Sweden - II_Palsa_E2_1 | ecosystem: Environmental > Terrestrial > Soil > Palsa > Peat permafrost | place: Sweden... | reverse complement strand
TCAAGCTTTACTCCCACAGCAATCACTCCCACAGCAGTCACCCCTACAGCAGTCACCCCTATAGCAGTCACCCCTACAGCAATCACCCCTACAGCAGTTAATTAATTAATCTAACACACAATCAATTAATTAATCAATTAATTAATTAAACAATTAACACTTTTGTCTAATAAAACAAAGGGATAAGTAGCACGAGTAAAAAGTAGCGCTTTTATTTATATTATAGTGGCTACTTACCCTTACTAGCGAAATTAAAGCTTAGCTGCTTGTGCGCACTTCCAAGGGGCCCTAGAAGTGCACACAAGCAGCGTCGTAATAGCTACTTACCCTTCTTTACTAGCGAAATTAATGTTTTTCTATAATTTCCTCCTTCCCTCCTTTCTTCCTTTCTTTCTCTTTATCTAACTTCTCTTTGTCCAACTTTTCACTATCTAACTTTTCACTGTCCAACTTTTTACTGTCCAACTTTTCACTGTCCAACTTTTTACTGTCCAACTTTTCACTGTCTAACTTTTCACTGTCCAACTTTTCACTATCTAACTTTTTACTATTTAACTTTTCTTTATTTAACTTCTCTCTATTTAACATTTCTCTGTCTAACTTCTCTTTATTTAACTTCTCTTTATTTAATATCTCTTTATCTAATATCTCAAGGAGTTTTGTAAGGCATTTTAGAGGGAAGCTTAGGTTTCGGGGCCACTTTTGTAAGGCGTTTTGGCAGTGAGTTTTGGCAGGGCATTTTAGAGGGCAGCTTAGGTTTCGGGGCCACTTTTGTAAGGCGTTTTAGTAGGGAGTTTTAGCAAGGCATTTTAGTAGAGCAGCTTAAAGTTATTTTTATAATATTAAGACAGTTTTTTAAATTATTTCTATATAAGCTTTTGTGAAAGATATAACTAAATTAAAATTTGTAATAATTGGCATTAGCACAATAATTACTATTTGTGCGTATAGCTCGATTAGTGCTAATAGCAGTCAATTGGCACTTAATGTCGAAAATTTGGTGCCAAATTTTTGGACATGCAAAAATGGCACCGTTGGCACGTCGTTGGCACTATTGGCAGGTCGTTGGCACGTTTTTTTTTCCTGATGTACGCCTATATTTAATAAAGCTTCTTTTATAGTTAATTACTTTAAAAGACTATTATTAAACTTTATTATATTAAATAATATCTCTTTTCGAGCAATTATTACTCAAAGTTTTAAAAAGTTATTAATTTATTTAAATAAGTAAGTTATTTAATATTATATATTTTAAAATATTATAACTAATTTATATTTAGTAATATACTGCCTTTATATTCAAAAGTTCTTATAAATAAGCTTAATTTAAATTATATAAATCAAGTAAGTCTAATAAAAGCTAAATTATTTAATAATATAAAGTCAAATAGAAGCTTTTTTCTTACCTTAGATGCTTGGACTGCTATAAATTAAGACGCTTTTCTTGGAATTATTATATAAGTTCTATTATTATTAAAAAAAAATTACTAATTTATTTTTAGTCACTTTATTAATCAAGATTTTAAATTAAAATCTTATTTATTAGCTATAAACGACTTATCAGATAAACCCTTAAGTGTTTATATGAATTTGGTCTTATTAAATGCTTTAAAATAATATAATATTAAATATAATATTATAAGGTAAGTTAATTTTATTTAAATTTAAATTTAAAAGTTTAATTAACTAATTTAAAAATAATATTACTCGAGATAATGCTTTATCAAATGATACCTTATTAGAAGCTTTTATAAAGCATTATAAAAAGGAAGGAATAAAGTTTTAAGGGGATATTCTATATATTGCTTATATATTAAACCTTGTAATTGAAGATATTTTAAAAGCTCTTATTAAAAACAATTATAATACTTCTTATACAAAAGACATATATCAAGAAGAAACAGAGCTAAATGAAGTAGAAGAAGCTAATAACCAAGTTACAAGTAAGTTATTTTATTAATTTATTTTATTAATTAATTTAATATTAAATTACTAATTAATTTTTAGATTTATCAATTTGGCGAAAAGTCCGAAAAACTATAATTAGACTTAAATATAATGGTGAAAATCGACACTTATTAGAGGCTCAAATTAAAGCCCTTAATATAGAAAATGCTCGATTCCCTCAACTTAGTTAGTTTATTTTATTTTTAATTTATATATATTAATATTTTTTAGATTAAAAAACACGTTAGTCGTCAACTTATTATATATTAAAAAACTTTTTACATATATATAAAGCGATTAAAGTTGTTATTAATAACTTTAATTTGAAAGCTTTTAAAAATAAAAGCCTTATTTTAATAGAAATTGAATTAATATATTACAATTTTTATTAAAACTACTACAAAGCTATAAGCTAAAGCTTATCCGACTATATATTATATTATACTAGAGGTATATAAAATATATGCAAGATTAGAAAAATTTAAAGTTTAATATAAAGTAAGTAATTAATTTTTTTAATTAAAAATATAATATTAACTTTTTAATAGAATAAAGTCTTTATTAAAGCTATTAATAAAGGAATAGCTAAACTTCGAAAATATTATCCAAAAACTGGGGCTTTAAATAATAAAAGTAAAGCTTTATATTTAGCTTTAATTTTAGACCCTCGAATTAAAAAAGAAGGATTAATCGGAATTAGCCTAACTTTGAGCATGGCAACTAATATATATAATAAGCTATATATTATTTATACTATATAAGTTTGACCCTTTTTTTAATTTAATTTTAATTAACTTTATTAATTTGTTTTAGATATAAACATAATTATAATTTAGCTTATCCTTTAGCTAAAGAATTAAAGAGTTTAGACACTGATATAGACGATAATAACCTTAATATTTATATAAATAATCAAGATAATATAATAAAGTATGAATTAATAACTTATTTGTTTGAAAAACGAGCAGATAAAAAGGTATAAAAATCACTTTAAAATTATATAAGAACTACTAATCCTTTTTTAATAAACTTTTTATAAATAAGTACTAATTTACTTATAGATTCGACCCCTTGATTATTGGAAAGCTAATAAAGCTAAATACCCTTGTTTAGCTATAATAGCTAGGAAATATTTAAGGATCCTAGCTTCTTTAGCTTCAAGTGAGAGGTTCTTCTCTCAAGGGGCTCTTATTATATCTAAACTAAGGAATCGGCTTAATAAAGACGCATTTGAGAAGATTATATGTCTTAAAAGCTAGGGGGTTTTTAAAGACAATGTCGGTCCACCTGTAACGCGAGGTACGGCACGTTCATTTACGTGATATGCTTGTTGCGTCAAGTGGGTGAAAGTTATTCTATTCAGTTCGTGTGTGCGCGCAGAGGATATACTCTGTGGAATGCGCTAACCGCATTAGGCCTAGTGCCCTGCACGTAATTATTCTACCAACAGACAAAAAGGAAGAGGAAGAAGAGAAAGATAAACAAGCTAAAGCTAATATTTTAAATGAAGATAATCAGTTTTTTATAGAGGAAAGGTTATAAATAAGTGTATTTAGTTAAGGTTTATTAGTATAGTTTATTTTTTTGTATAAGATTAATAGTTTTTATTTTTTTATTTTTACTTGTTATATAACTTACACGTGACTTTTTATTCAAGTTAGTTGATTTATTCAGACTAATAATCAATGATTAATAATTAGATTATGATTAACACTTTAATTAATTGATTAGACTATGATTAAGGGTAGTTAGTCTAGTCTAGTCTAATCATTTGACACACTAACAAGGCCTAAGGCCATTAACGCCCCTAAAGGTACGCTATAATCTCTTGCCCACTATTACCCTATATTTATAGGTCACTTCGCTTATAACTACAAGGGGTAGTCCTTTATAATACAAGGATCTAATCACTATTTAAAGCGCCGTTTTAGCAACAAAATAAAGATATATTATTAATAGATCGCGCGCTTTTCTTCCCCTTTCTTCCTCTTTTTTTTATACTCATTTTTACCCTTTAATCTAATTATCTTTTTAATATATATAAAAATCCTTTTAATCTACTTTTAAATCTTCTTTTAAAGCAAATCTTATTAGCATTTTAACCACCCTTGCTTAAGCCTTTTTTTTTAATAATCTTACCATCTTTTAATGTTTCTTTTTTTTAATTTAAAACTAAGTAAGTTTTATAATATTTAAGTCAAGGGAATTATTAGGCTATAAAAGCCGTATTACTTAAAACAAATTAAAGACTTTTTGCTAATACTTTAAAGTATAAATAAGTGCGCTATCTTTTTAAATAATAATTTCTAAGCGAGTTATTTAATACTCTTTGTCACGAACGCTAGCTTCTGGGCTTGGAAAGCATAGGTAGAAGGGTTTCTTATTCGACTATTCAAAGCTAAGGAAGGAAGCAAGAGTATAAGGGTACTCGCATACTTAAAGATTATAAAGCTTCTCGCCAACTTATCCTAATCGGGAATAGCGCTGCACGTGCCAGCGCCAGAACTGTAACAATATATATAGCTTACTTTGTCCCTTATATCCCCTCCTTCCCTCTTTAGCTTTAGATCCTCGAATAAAGGCCTATTATACGAGATTAGGTATAAACCCCTTTCTCCTTGTAAAGCATATTTTGGCCTTTCTTGTCGGCTTGTCATATTATTTAAAGCTCTTTTTATTCCGCTTAAGAAAGCCTTTATAATATCTTATAACGCTTATAATCTTTTAGAAAGCTATAGATAAATACGCCTTAAATTCTTAGCCGCAAAGCTCTTTAAAAGGAATCGAGAAGATCCGCGTGTCGTACAATATAAATCCAAATATTTAAAAGATATAATTACTCTTTATATACTTTATTTAAACACGTTATTATTTATATTAAAAAAACAAAGCTATCTTTAATTATAAAGATAGCAACTAGAAGTACCAAAGGAAAGGCAGCTGCTACAAGATGAATGACTCATCGCTTCGATTAAGCTCGCTTAAGTTTGCTATATAATTTACAATTATAGCTTTAGAGAATAATAACTTTACATCTCCTAACCAAATCCTCTATAATGTGCAATATTTTGGTAGCAATAACCTTAAAACTAGTTATTAATCCCAGAAACTTTTAAGACGATAGCAACTAGCCTTAAGCACTAGTTTACAATTTATAAATACCAGATTTCGATCGCTTTCTAATAGCATGCACAATCAAGACTCTGCAAGCACTAAGCAACAACTGAGTTAATTGCAAGTTTCACCTTCAAAACCCTTAATTACCTTACCCTTATTAATTTTATTACTTTGTATACTAAATTCATTAACTTATATAACATTTCTATCAAAAACAACTCAATTCCATCGAAAACTTTCTTTCCTTATAGCTACTACAAATATCAAAAACCGCTATAGACCTTGCTGCACAGCTAAAGGCATTCTATAAAACCGGCTACAAATATGCCAACTATATTTCGCCGATAACCCTCACATATATCAAGCGTCTTTGCAAAGAACTTGATCAACCGTTATCCCTAGCTTTATAGCAAAGGGGTACTCGATTAGAAAGCGCAACCCTAGCTTAGCAATAGCTCTTTCCGGATGTGTGGATATATACTAAAGCAACTTTCAAGGCTACACTCCGCAGATTTGAGAGACTAATAAACATTAATCCTACGCTATTAAAACTTAAAAGCTCGAGTTTTTGACTTAGATCTCAATCTCGGGCTTTATTAGCATTTACCCCAAGCATCACTAGAATAAGTAGCAACAGACAAGGAAGTAGCTCTAGCCAAAGAAGTAAAAGTAGCTCTAAAAACCAAAACAATAAAGATTTAAATCCAAATACACATCTTATAATAAATTAACAAGACTATATCGCAATTGCTAATATCCTCTTCTAGATATAATAGAACTAGAACTAGCAACAAAACCAGAACTAGCCTGCTGCCGCCTAACCCTAGCCCTATAGCCTCCAAATAGAGGAAGTTAGCATTTTTGATCCTAACTTACAAGATGTAGAAGTTATAAGTTCAAGAATTACAAGCATTAGAAAGCTTACTATATATACTAACATCTATACCTTTACAAATCGGCTCTGCAAATTGGCAAGCAAGAAGGGAGACAAGGCTATGCAAGATAACTAGACTATATAGCTATAAAGCAAAGCAATTGCTTAGCATATATATAAACTTTCCAATTTAAAACGCAAACTGTTAACAAATATATCCTTAAATAGCCTCTTTAATGCCCTAATTAAGAGGTTTAAGAAATCAGCTAGCAGTGCTATAAAAAACATTAGAAATATAAAGTTCGGCATTTCCAATTTATAGCATAGTAAATCGGTATATAGTTTTGCGCAAACTATATTTTGCTATGCACAAGTAGCTAAGATAAATTTAGACTTTCTTTAGCTAATAGCAATATATAATGCTTTAAAGGTTTTTGTATAAGCGCATTATCTTATACTTACTCTAGATATATCCAAGAGAAAGTAGCTTGAAAAAGTGGATTTGAAGGCCACTTTATTCGAGAATATAATAAAACAAGCAAACGCAAACTCTTAGCATTTCAATGGCAAGCAAAAAGCTAGACGCAGCTCTTTGCATTATAGCCCTTGTCTATATTAGTCTATAAATTAATATTAGCCCAAGAATTCTTTCCAAAATCAGTTCTAAAGTCAGTTCTAGCCGCATTTCTAACCACCAAACTAGGGTTTTTGCAATTGTAGTAACTCTAGTAGTAATTATAGGGAATTCTGCAAAGGAAATAGACAAGGAAGATTACTGGTTTTACAAAATAATGCTAATTGTCCTCAGAATACAAGTCAGCAACCCACTTAAATGATGGGTTTTATGTAAGCGACGAGGCATGCTCCCGGGCAGCAAACGACGGAGTATTTGTATAGTAAATCGCCTCCTCTTACTGCTCTTTCTCATCATCATTTGCATCGGAATCACAGCGCAATTTTAGCCCGCCGCCATTCCCCTTTTCTCCTGCCTCACATTGTAAAGTATACACCAACATCTACACCTCTTGTTTCCGAAAACCCTTGCTTCACCTGTAAGATATGCACCTAGTTCCTTACACATTTTGTATGTATCTAGCCAATAGCCTCTTAATTGAGTTGAGTAGGCAGCCCGGGGGCCCTCGATCATCCAATCAGAGGCTCCCCCTGGGTTAGCTGTCCTGCCAAAAAATGAAACTACATCCTCAGTGAAGTGTGATGGAGGATGCGAATAAAAGAATCTTTTGCCTCTACACTAGTAGTTGCAAATCACTAGCAAAAACAGCTTTGTTTTGCAGAATCAACAAAGCTCTTTTAGAGGCCAAAATCAATATTATTTCTTACACTAACAACGCGTATACTTCAGTGAAGAGTCAACAAATAAACCCCAAAAGCAAGAAAGTAGTAACTTATTCTATAGCAAATCAGAAAAGCTACTTGCGCACTTTGGCAAAGAGGATTATAAGCAAGAGTACATATACAATTATAGTAAAGAATACTTTAAGAACAAGCTTATTAGTAACTTTAGTATAGTAAACTTTGCTTTAGGTAATCAAGAAACTGCTAAGACAAATGTTATATGCAAATGCTGCAAAGAGACCTTCCCTAGCAACAACTAGCTTTATAAATATATTTGCAAAGACAATTGTAAACAAGCCTCAAAAAAGGATCTCTAATCAACTATAAAATCGGATTTAGAGCAAGAACTAAAACCCTATATTGCCTAGGAGATATATGTCCCTGTCTTAGCATTTTATACCCTGCTAATTGTCAAGTTATTAGTAAATGCAAAGCTGAATACTAGAACAAGTTATAGTTTTTGCAACTGGCATTATATTACAGCTAAAATAAAGTTTGCGCCCGACAATACCTCTTATAAAGTTTATATAAATACTAGTTATTTAGTTATACTTATTAACCAGAAATAGCTATAAACTAATAAGCCCAAGCTCTTAATATATACTATAGCAAAGCCTTTGCTTATATATAGAATCGGAACAAGAAAGGTTTACTCCTAAGAATATATTATCTTAATTATATACTTCCTTAATATCAATAAGAATAGCAAGCAAGCTCTTGCAAAGATTTCTTGTAAGGCGCACTTAACAGATAATCTAGCTGCAAAACTTCTTATTAGTATAAATATCCTTATACCCGAAAAGGTTAATATTATAATTTCCAAAAAAGCAAAATATATTAGAAGTTATAAAATCGACATTAAGCTTAAAGCTACACTAAAGAAAGGGATTGCAAAATTACTAGTCTACATTATAGTAGGAATTACTATTTTGCTATTTACATTTATAGCAATTCCAATTTATTATATGGCAATAGCTAAAGACAAGTATTTGCTATTTAAACTAGATAATATGCTAGTTACCTTATTTATATAGCTAGCAAATAAGGATATAAAAACAGTTTTAGCTAAAAATAATTCAAATAAACTAGTTCTCTTGCTGCAAAACTTTTACCTTAGAAACCTTATAAATATCAACTATAATAACAGATTCCCAGTCTTGAATGCAGACATTATTAAGTTAGCTATACAAGTATTAAAGATTATATCCTTGTAAATTCTTGCAAAATATAATAATAAGGATCCTAGGATGCCTCTAAAAGCCAAATATTATACTAGCGCTACTGTTTATAAGGATCCTTTTACTGCTTAAGCTTTTGTAGACTTTTTAAATGAGTTCCTAGATACTTTATTTAAAGATAAGGGTTTTGTTTACCTTTTAAAGGATAAATAGATAAAGATTAACTTTCGGCCAAATTAGGTTAACAAGATCTCTGAGAAAGTAAAAGTCTATAAGGTTAGTTTGCAAAATTAGAAGGTTATTAATAAAACTTTTAATAGTTTAAAAGCCCAAAATTGTCTATATTACACAATACAACTAACTTTATTCTTATACCTTGTCTTTGTTGTATACAAATACATTTTAAGCCAAGAAGAGCTAGTTAGCTAGGTAGTTATTAATATATAAGAATTAAATAATATAACAATTCTAAACGTGTACTTAATACTATTATAAGAGGACATTTTGTAAAAGATTATAAGATGCAAATATATTATAATTGTTAATGCTACAAGTTTCTTCTACTAATAAAGAACTTATCTAAAAAGCTAAAAGTATTTAATAATGGTTTCTTATTAAGGATAGCATATATTTTGATGTATACTAATAAGTTTCCGGAATATACTAGTATATGTTTAATGCTAAATAAATATTATTCTTAACAATTTGCAGTTTTTAAAGGCTTATATTAATAATATTATAATTGCAAGCTATATATTTAAAGAATATATAACTTATTTGCACTAGATATTTTCTTGCTTAATCAAATATAATATTGCAATTAAAAGAAAGAAATGTTTTATAAATTACTTGTCTATTATAGTTCTAAGATACTATATAAATTCTTTTAAATTGTCAACTATAAAGGAAAAGCTAGCTGCAATTAAGAATTTATTATTCTTATAAATTGCAAAGGATTTAGAAATATACTTAAGCATAGCTAAATAGTTAAGAGATAAGGTTCCCTTTTACTTTTATATTTCACAACTGCTACAAGATTGTAAAACTAAGCTTTCTAAAAGGGCTTTAGCAAAGGGAAACTTATAAAAGATATTTGCAGCTAAATAAGCTTTTGCATACTTAATAAGTTTAAAGCATACGTCTTTTGCAGCATTTTAGAAATCTTTAACTGCAAATATATTGCTTATATATAAGAACCTAAAACATTTTCTCTTTTGCAATATAAATGCATCTAAGAAGAGAGGCATTAGCGCTATAATATACTATATTAAAAGAGATTTACTACAAGATTCTATTAATAAGTTATTATATCTACTAAAGACAAAAGTAAAACTAATTATATTTTTGTTTAAAGCGCTAAAGGATGCTAAAATATACTATTAGCTAACTAAACTAAAAATAGCTAGTTTAGTTTAAATTATACAAAAACTTTATTATTTGATCAAATCAAATAAGGTCCCACTTGTTATAATCTTTACAAATTATGCTTTATTAGTTAAAATTTTAAAGAAATCAAATCTAATAACTATAGTCTTTACAAACAAGTTAAATCTATATCTTATACAAGCAAGAAAATACCTTTTTAGGTTTCCTTTGCTTATTTGCTATAAGCTTAGCAAAGCAAACTTTATATTAGATGCTTTATCTTGTTTGCTTATAGTTAATAACTTAAAACTAGAAGTCAAGGATGCAATTATTGCACCCTTGACAAACAAGGGAAAAGGAGAACTTAATGCGCTCTTTGCTTGTAATGCGTTTATAGACAAAATCGCGCATAATAAGGTATATAATAAGTTTAATAAGCATTACACTTTTGTAGCTATTTTAATTGAGATTACACTTGATTTCAAAGAAAAGTTTATCTAAGGATATAAATCAGACTCTTGCTAGAAGCGCATTTAAGAATAAATTATAGAGAATAATGCTTTAAAAGAGAATAGGGCAATTTTACTATTTAAATCTATTAATAGTTTAATTTACTAGTGCATGCAAGATAAGCTTCTTAAACAACTTTGTATCTTACTAAATTGCGTTAAGGAGGTTGTAGATATAATATATAAAGGAAACTTATACTTAAGCAAGGCAAAAATGATACAAATAGTCAATAATAGCTTTTTTGTATAAAATTTGACAAAGTATATTATTAACTAGATTAAATACTGCCCTTAATATACAATCTTTTAAACAAAACGCTATTGCTTATACAAATTGATGCAACCGATTAAAGAACTCCTAGTGCCCTTTTACACAATTATATTAGATTTTATTCTTGCTTTGCTAAGCTTTTATAAAGAATTTGATTATATATTATCAGTTATAAAGAAAGTAAAGAAGAAATATTGCCTGATTCTAGAGAAGACTACTTAAACTACAGAGGACTAAGCTAAAATTTTTATTTGGAAACTCTTAAAATTAGATTAAAGTATATTAAAAGCAATTATCTTAAATAAAGATCCAAAGTTTTTGTCAAAGCTTTAGACAAAAATCTTCTAAAAACTAAGAACTAAGTTGCTATATTCTATAATATATTACTTGCAAATAGATAGCTAATTAGAAAGTATAAATTAGAAAGTAGAAATTATATTTTGTTTTTACTTTTATTATTTAAAGGACAAGAAAAACTAGCTATAGCATTTGCTATTTATGCAATTTGCATTAAATAATACCCTCTCCCCAGTAATCAGAAAAGCTTTAAATAAAGTATTATACAAGTTTATAGTTAACAATATTATAGATTTGTTAAGCACAAAAACTACTAAAAAGACTATAAAGATTTTAGACTGCAAAATCCAGGTTTTTGATGCAATTGCTATAAGAATAATATTAGCAAAGTATTAATATAACAAGTTAAAAAAACCTTTATTTCTTAAAGTAAGTAATAAAGTTTATATTTGACTTTATAAAGGATATAAGCTACTTGCTACAAAGAGCAAAAAGTTGTCAAAATAGTATATGTTACGTGACGAACCTGTATTTGTAGATCTCGTCAAGCGAGAACAAATAAAGCATCTTTCACCTCACGACACTTCACCGTCACTATTGTGACAGTATATAAAGCCCTTTTAAATTGTCTAACAATATAGCAAGCTTACATATTAATTAAACATTTTAAAGCACTAAAAAATATATAATATTTTTTTTATTATGCACTTAAAGCTAGCACTAAAAGGCAAAGATCCTTATAACTAACTAAGACTTGATTATCTAGATTATATTTATATTAAAAGAGACACAAAATATAAGAAGTCTTAAGAGATTAAGAAGATTGTAAACAAGAAGACTATATTAAAAGGACTTGTCAAATATCTTATTTAATAAAAAGGATATAGCCCTAAAGAGGATTAATGGTTTTTATAGCAAAATTGCAAAATGCAAAGGAAGCAGTTGCAGATTTCGAGGCAAAACAGAAGACTCCAAGCAAGGTTTCCCTTCCCAAACGCAATAGGGAACGCCCGAGGAAGTCCTCTTAAATATATATAATCAGTTTTAGACTATATTCCTTATAATTATAGTTATTTTGGTGTTTACTATTTTAGCGCCGCGCTAGTCTTATTATATAAATTACTTCCTTTGCTAAACTTCCCGAGCTTTAACCTTATTAATATTATTAGTTTTATTGATTTTAACAATATTATAATAGTATTATAATATATTTACAATTGTATTTACAATTGCATTTGCATTTGCTTCTATTTCTTAAACAACTTCTCATTTTATAATCAAAATATTTCGCTTCTTTATAAGCAAGTTTACTTTTATATTCATATAAGTTTTTTTTAATAAGGTTGCCTTTAATATATTTAAGGATATAAAACTCTAGTGTAAATAATTATTACCTTTAGCATTAAAAACTATAGTAGCTTTAAGGGAGCAAGAAGCTAAGCACAAGGAGCCCAAATGCAAATTTCTAGTTCCCTAAACCAGAAATGGAAAGAAGAAGTATATAGATTTACAATAGATAAAAACTTTTAATTAAGTCTATAATTTAGATCTTAAAGATATTAATTAGAAATTAATATTTGGAAAGAATATTTAAGCTAAATATAATAACAAATTAATCGAGAAAGGCGCAAATTGTTATTTTAGTCATGCTATTGCAAGAGTTAAAGTAATAGCTATATATTTGAGACTAGTTACTTATGCTAATGCCTCTAAATATATTGCAGTCTAGGGATTAGAAGGCAGATTTGTTGCAGTTTGTTAGAATAAAAGATAACCTTTCTTAAATCTAAATAGCAAACTAATAATTATTAAGAATAAGGTTATAAGAAGATTTTACCCGGATTATGTGTTACGGTTCTGCGCTGGCACGTGCAGCGCTAACCTTGATCAGGCTAGGGTTGGCGAACCTAGGATATTTAAGCATGCGATGCTTCATGCTTCCTGCTTCCTTCCTTAGCTTTGTATAGTCGTAATTGAGACCCTTCTACCTTTGCCTTCTCTTCTAGGCCCAGACGCTGGCGCTCGTGACATTATGCAAATGTTAAAGGAGTTTACTTACTAGAAACTATACACTAATACCCGAAATATAAGAAATAAATTGACAAATTGCTTTAACTCGAACTTAAAGCTACTAAAAAGCTTAATACTTAAAACTTAAAGGAATTTGTAGACAACAAATTAGCGTCGGATAAGGATAAGGGTTTAGATATGCTATTGCAAAAACTACAAAAGTTATATTAAACAAAGAATAAGGCACTTTATCAATAAGTTACAAAAATATTTATTAAGTTTGAAAAAGCTTCTTAGTCTAAGAAGTCTTTATATTATAAGAATATAATTTTAAATAAAGATAAGAGAATAGTTATATATTAAAAGATTAACAAGCTTAAAACTGCAATTAAAAGAATAATAGCTAATATATTAAAGTTAGCTAAAGTCTTTGAGAATATAATAATAAAAAACAGAGTTTAAGCCTTAAATCGGTTTTTGACCTCACTTGACAAGGCTATTGCTAATTGCTAGAAGAAAGCAAAGGACTTGGCACAAGATCTCCTTGTTAACTTTACTATATCAGATTCCAAGGACAATTTAGATGGCAAAGAGAATTAAAAGAAGAGCAAGAAGCGTGCTAGTTCTTCTTAAGAGGATTTTAAGGCAAAATGCATAAAGCTAAGTGCAAGATTTAGTTGCGCAAAACAATTCCTTGCTTTAAGTTTATTTATAACTAACTTTTATAATCTACTAACTTGACCTTTAAAAAGCTTATTGCTTATAAATGCAAAGGATTTCTATAAAAGGTATAGCAACCTAGCAAATAAAGCGCAAAAGCAGGCTTTACAATCTCTTTCTAGAAAAACAAAGCCCGCTCAACTAAAGCTTGCTCAAAAATGCTTAAAGGTTTTTAGCAAATTACTTGCTGCAAAAATCGAACAGGATAAGGAACGCAGACAATTAGCAGGTCTTTTATCTTGCAAGGAAGATGCTTAGAATTTTGATTCCAATGGCTATTAAATTGCAGAACCCGAAACTGCAGAACCCGAAACCGAGCCCCGAACCCAGATTAAAGCTAAGCTAGCAGCAAAGAAGCTTTAAACAAGTCCAAAGAAGAATTAGAAGAAGTTAAAGGCAAAACTTAAGTTGAAGCTTGAACTTAAGCTTAGATAATAGAAGGCAGTGCTAGAAGAAGATAAAGAGGATTCTGGAAGAATAAGAAATGACAATAATAAATACGACAAGGACAAGCTACTTATTAATGTCCTATTTTTTGACTTATAACCTGGTAATAAGGGTTATAGTAATGAGGATTACATGGATTAAGAGGCAGGGGAAGCAAAGAAACAGATTTGCATTGTTATTCCCTTATAACAATGTAATATAGATTTTCACTTTGCTTTTATAGGTCGGAGCTAGGATGTATAAGGCGCGTTTATATTGCTTTTACAGGGGTATACTTTACAGGCATACTTTACAAGAACCAACAAGGGCATTAGTCATTTTGCGATAGGGGGAAATTGCTACAAGATGAATGACTCATCGCTTCGCTTAAGCTCGCTTAAGTTTGCTATATAGTTTACGATTATAGCTTTAGAGAATAACAACTTTACATCTCCCAACCAAATCCTCTATAATGTGCAACAGCAGCGAGCGGCCTCTTCTTTTAACCTTGCTATTTAGCAAAAGACCCTTTAAGTTTTAATAATTTAAGACCTTAAGCGCTAATTGGAATCCGATTATAATAATACCTTAAAATAAACTGGTTTTAGGACCTTGCGCAGCTAAGTTTAAGAATTAGCTCGGAATTAGTCATATATTAAAACCGTACTTTAATAAATTCTTTAGCGGATTACAAAATTAAGAAAAAGATTAGTTATGGATTTTATATCCCCGCGGGATATTTTAATCTTATTTGTATGCCTTATTATAAAAAGATACTTGCCCGTATGCTTAATGTCACGAAGTGATCGCAAATGCAGTGGTGGTAAAGAGCTTGCATTGGAATTTAGAGTTGAAACCGGGTTTTGTGCCCGCACACTCGCCTAGCTAGTGCAGGTATGCCACGTGACTAGCATACCGTAACACTTAATTAAACTTAATAAAATTAAAAAGTCAAAAAGGGTTCCGGATGCTAAAGAATTTACAAATAGTAAAAACTTTACTTTCTTTAGC
>Ga0302221_10001488_pt1 | contig 15090 bp, 3 predicted proteins | sample II_Palsa_E2_1_FD_193517 | JGI IMG/M metagenome (GOLD analysis project Ga0302221, IMG submission 193517) | Peat permafrost microbial communities from Stordalen Mire near Abisko, Sweden - II_Palsa_E2_1 | ecosystem: Environmental > Terrestrial > Soil > Palsa > Peat permafrost | place: Sweden... | reverse complement strand
TGAAAATGGATATCCCTGTTGCTAATAGATATCTTGGGCACAGATATGTTGACACAGGCTTCATTCCCTCACTGTTCAAAGCAAAGATGTTTGAGAAAAGCATGGAGTTTGCGGAGGTGGAGGATGCTGTGAAGGCCATTTTGAAAATTTCTACTAACACCACTGTCAATGGTAAGTCATGATCTTCTATCGTATGTCTACTGGAAGTATTAATAAATGTTTAGGGAGGTCAATTGGTGTACTTGCCCAAAAGAGGGCCCCTGAGGGATATATAGATTTGAATTCAGATGATTACAGTGAGGATGATTTCATTTATCCGCTTGAGCAAATGGCTTTAAATTTGAATTTGTAGTGGTTGCTTGAGGTGCCAGACTATCTACTAGGTCTCAAGGGAAGAATATTTCTTAAAAGCAAAAATATACTAGAATCATAAGGTCGGCACTGCTATGTGACTTCAGCCCTATACGGACTGAGAGGGACTACCTAACAAATTTCACCCATGTTCTAGAAGAGACAGTATATTTCAGCGCACAACTGCTTGGAAATTACAGCACTCCGGAGGCAGAATTTAATGTATCTTTACACACTCCAAATTGTCTTCGGGCAGCCCTGATAGCCAGCCGACTGCCTCGAGAAGGCTCGCTTAAGATTTTGTCACCCCTTTCCACCCTAGCGGTGTTGGGGGGGGGAGACTGCTGTATGGGAGCTCAGTGGGTTATGGCTCTTAGCTCCAGCGCAAAGCCGACTCGAGCCGGGGCTTGGAGGGCCTATGTTACAAAGTCTAGCACATAGGTCATAGGGTATAGCTCACTAGAGTTGAAATACTTAGTGGATGAGGCCCTGAGATTACAACCCACCAGATCCTCCACCCTAACATAGGTACGAGTCACAGCGTACAGGAACCTGGAGATAAGGGGCGGGAGCCTAAAATTACAGTACTTACCCGTCCGTACCTCCCACATACTAACGTAGGTGGTTCGTAAAAGCGAATGGGCCAACTCACCAAAAGCTGGCAGTTTTGATGTTCCTCGCCAAATTTTTAGCGGGCCCGTGCGAAATCCGTAGAAGTACCTTTTACTACCAATTCACTATAAACGGTACTTGGGCCATTTGCTAAAATGGCCCATTCGCAAAAACGAACCACCTACGCTAGTATGTGGGAGGTACGGACGGGTACAGCGCACGAGAGCCTAAAACCACCATGGAAGATTCCCTATCAGGGGAAGCCCGAGATTGCAAGGACCTGCCCATAAACAAGCCCCACTCTCTTCGAGTGGTAGATGTTTCCCCAACCCTACTCGGAGTTATATTTACGATCTCTACCGGGTGCTTATCCGCCTGTGTGATTCTATTCCATGTTTTATGCTTCTCGATGCATGAGATAGTGACTTTGCTGTAGCCATCGAATCCCTTTGGCCAATGACGGCTCGGAGTTTCTTTCTCGGAGATTTTGAGGGTGCATCTTCCAGGATATAACTTTTATTATTCAGGCAATTATTTGTGCGATTGTAATACTTGTTGCTAAACCCAGGCAAAATGCCTCAAATCTATAATAATTCCACATATGAATCGTAACCACAGCCTGGAATCTTTACTATTCGAGCTCGCAGCAGCCACATTGTGTTGAAGTGCTGAAAAGGGTATTTTACGCGAAAGCGGCCCCTTATGCACAGCACCTCGCATTCCTCCGCATTCGCTAAATGAAGCACAGACGGACCCCCTACTCGCCAGCATAGAGAAGCGAGAGCCAAGCGGTCTAAAAATCATCCGTGACTCGTTCTCCGGGGTAAACCTCTTATATCTGCATCGAGACGACCTGACTAACCGTCTCCCAGAGCTCACCAGGAAACAAAACCATTGTTTGACCACGAAAAAGCTACACAGATCACGTCCTGTTGCTGTTTCTGTCTTCCAAGTCCAAAGCAAAATGTCGAGCCTAAATAACTGCACCCTTGCGACCTGCAGCATCAAGCAAAGCATTTTCGAATACATACCTTCTCTAGCCGCCAACAGCGTCTTCATTGCTCTTTTCGGCATCGCTTTTGCCGCTCATTTATATCAAGGACTGAGATGGAAGACCTGGGCATTTATGGCGTGCATGTTGTGCGGTTGTGCCGCCGAGATGGCCGGATATGGAGGCCGAATTATCATGCATTATGATCCCTTTAGTTTTGGCGGATTTATGTTGCAAATTGGTACCTATATACCTTCTTCTCTTCATCCCTTGACCTGCCGTTCCTACACAGAAAGAAATGTGCAACTGATTCGAAAGATAGTGTGCATCACCTTCGCCCCCGTCTTTTTCTCTGCAGCCATCTATATAACATTGTATAAAGCGTTCGTACTGCTCTCCTCCTCTTAGGAAAGGATTTACTAACTCCCGAGTACAGAATATTATACCTCTCCCCTACCTCGGCACGATTCTCTCCACGTCTCTACTATAACCTTTTCATCCCCTGCGACATCATATCTCTCGTTTTACAAGCGATTGGAGGTGCCATGTCAACTAAGTCAGAAGGATCCTCTAAATCAGGGGTCAATATCGCTCTTGCAGGTCTCTGTTTTCAGGTCGTCACACTCAGCGTCTTCATCATTCTCTCTCTCGACTACGCCAATCGCTATCAAAAAGACGTCCAGACCGGCCAAATCCGGAAAGCACATGGGGAAGATAGGTTCCAATTATTTGTGGTGTTCCTAGCGTTCAGTATCCTCTGTATTCTGACCAGATGTGTTTATCGAATTGACGAGCTGAGCGACGGATATCATGGGCCATTGATTCATAATCAAGGACTATTCATTGGCTTGGAGGGAGTGTAAGTTTAATTTTTGTTTTGATTGAGAAATTTTGCTGACTGGGTCATAAATAGAATGGTTGTGGTGGCTGTCTTCGCTCTCAATATCGCTGATCCTGGAAGATCTTTAACCCGGGCCCAGGATCTCGCAGGGAGCCCGCCGATAGAGGAGGAGGGAGGCAAATTTTGAGATATTGAATGCTGGTGATGGAAATGCGGAGGGACGCGTTAGTACAGTCTAGAATCGAGCTGGACCCCGTTCGGCTTACTTTTGAAGTGTTGCGAAGTTGAGAATAATGCCCTATATTAAAATATTCATTTAGACAGCATTTTTACGACAAGTCCCAAGCACAGAAAGGGAGGATCTCGCGTGAGACGTATCCAAAATATCAGCATTCAATTCAAACTTGAATATTCAAAATGTTTGAAGTTTAAATGCACAGTGATTATCTCACAGGAAAGTCTTCTGGGAATCTCCTGAGGAGCTTTTAGGATGAAATACTTGGTAAAAGAGAATTCTTCCTGACCAATATGCTGATGATAGCAAAGAACTACAATTACACTTCAAAATCGTCAAAAACGTCATTTAATATGGTGCGTTGCTTCTCTTGAATTTCTTGGCTCTGAGCCTTCTATGTCTGCTCCTCGTCATTACTTGCCGTGGGTTTAGTTTTCATGTTTCTCCATTCCATTCCAACAGCTCTCAAAGAAGCCAAGCATGCCATAATCACGGCCAACTAAAAAGCTTTCGTGATCGCATCGTTCTAAGCCACAAGCACACTTGTCAAGTATTTAGCCGGAACCAAGTTCCTCAGCTCCACCGCTCCCGCTTTAATAGTCCTCTTTGTATTAAATTATATTATATATATATATAATTATATTAAAATAATTTATTTATATTATATAAATTTAAAGTTATATATATTAGTTTTTTTTAATTTATTTTAATATAAACTCGAGACTAAAATAAATATTAATTTTATAAAATTTTAAAAATAATTTTTTTTAATTTATAATATAAATTTTTATATATTTTTATTATAGTTTATAATTATTTATATTATTATATTAATAAAATTAATAAATAAATCGGAGTTATATTATTTATTATATTATTTATTACTTTAATATAATAAAAAAAAATTATTAATTAAAAAAATATATATATATTTAAATATATTTTTATATTTAATAATATTATTTCCGGTATAGTAAAAAAACGTCTAGTAGTGAGACGGGGAGATTCTATTTCTAATAAAAAGAAATTCGAAACTTATAAAATATAGACTATTGTAAGGGGGGGAGATGCAACAGCAAGTGAGATCCTACAGAAAGAGCCTAAAACCACATAATCTCAAAACCACAAAACAACAGCTTAACGTAGGCGTGCAATAACAATGGAGAAGCTCAAAAACTGGGGAAGACTGAACTGTAATTAACAAGTAAAGAAGCATGAAGTTATCCTACAAGCTACGTTGGGAACCAGCCCTTATATCCTGGGCCTTAATGGCCACGTGATACTCTCCGTTCTGCTGTAGCGGAACCCTCCTAAAGCTGACTCTGAAACACCAAAAAATGAATGGAGTAGGGCACGCCCCTCCACATTATTTAATAATATTAAAATTTTAATCTTTTTAAAATAATAGAATACTTGTGATTTAACTCACTATCAGCAAGATATAATACATTAATGCACGTGATTTTCGTTATCGACGATTAGTTTTTCTGGCGTTGAGGAGGCTGAGACAAGGCTAATATTACGGGCGGGATGCCTGAACCTGGTTTTCTTGATTTGCACGGAGACTACTCCGGCCCAATGCGCAGACGGTAAATTGGATCAATCACCTCGCTGGCAGGAAACGCCTATCGTATGCTCTGGACTCATTCGCTTCATTTGTTTCACGGATGCTGCTCGGCTAAGTAGACAAGCCACGCGAACCCTTGCAAGTTAATTATATCGTACGACTTCGTCTCTGAGGCGCCGTCAGGAGATATGATTATATAGGACCTAAGGCTCGGATGCTATAGCTCCTTGGGACTAAAGGACCTCCCCGCAAATCAAACCGGACCGTGCACGGGACAACTCCATATCTAGGGTCTAGAAAAGGGTTATTCCGTTAAATACCACCGCCACCGCCTGCCAAATGCCGCACCTAAAGTCTTATCTTACGCCTTCGCTTCGCTAAGCACTACTGTGAAGCTTTTACTCCATTGTGGTTGCAACCTAAAGCGAAAGGAAATGAGGGGTCACCGGGACTGTACCTCGCAACAAGAGCGCCCTGAGGTGCTATTTGGGTTTGTCGATGCCACGAAGCCATTGCACCCCCATGCTCCAGTTTTGAGGTGGTCGAGTTGGTGTGCTTCTGGCGTTCAGCTCGTCTCGCAATCTTGCTAACATGACTTGTTTAAGTCTGTTTCCAGAAATGGTTGAGCACACACGGTGCCTGGCCCACCTTTTGCGATCCCGTTGCTTATAAGTACTCAAGGCCGCCTCAAAGTGAGTTGCTGTTTCGAAGCCTTAGCCTCCTTGCAGATAAGGATCGAGTTATAACCTATCTCAATATATCTCAAGTTACAGTACCTCAACTTGTCTCCACAACCATCAAGCACAGACAACGTCTCCCGATCCCCCTTTTCAACCACATTAAACTGCTTAGACCATGCAGTTTTTCCTCAGAACCGTTCAACTCATTATCCTTACATCTTCACCGACGCTCGCAAGCGACTATGCACTTCCGCTCCACCTCGTTTCGCGCCAATCCAGCTTCCCCTGTATTCCCGTTTGGCTCCTATACCCTGGCACATGGGTAAAATGCGGCAACGGCTATATAGAACCCGATTGCAGCTGCTGCAATCCTGGCGGTTTGATCGGCTGCTTAACGCTGACCCAAACCTGCGCCCTCGACGCCACGGGTGGATCCATCTGCTGCGACAACACCTCAACTGATTGCCCGGCAACACCTGGTGGTGGGGAAACATGCGCGACAGAGGGCAAAGTGTCCTGCGGAAACGGCTGCCTTCCAGCTGGATACACGTGCTGTTTTCCCAATGAAGGGGGTTGCTCATCGGAGCAATATTGCTGTTCCCCGGATGGGACGCCGTCATGCTGTGTAGGGAATATCGATATTAGTAGTCCTTCGAACACAGCGACTGGGCAGATTTCCAATTCGCTCACTTCACCCACCTCTGGAGCCACTACCACCCCTGCAAAGTCATTCAATATTGTGACGGGGTCTAGTACAACTACATCTGCGACAAGGACATTGAATGACGCTACATCAACTGCAATTTCGGGTCCTTTCAGTTCCATTTCAAAGTCTTCGTCGACTCGAGTGTACGTGGTTGGAGCTGCAAGAGGCTCGCATTCTTTTATTTTTCAGTCAGCGATGCCCTTTATTGTTATTTATTACTTCCTGCTTGTTGGTATATTTGCCTAGTTATTTACGTTAAGAGTGGTAAGTTTCTAGACTGCTCCAGTGATTACTCTGCGATATTTTGGGGCTGGAGTACTTGCTTTCTAAAATAATTGATCTTTCTTGGCACTAAAGCCGACGGGCCTGCCTCACCCAAATATTGTGTATGCGTCTCCAAGTGCTATAGAACGTTAGCTTACTTGTCTAGTATATTAATATTACTTGCTGATTATCTTTTGGGATAATTATATTGCAGACTTAGTATTATAAGATGCCTCGTCGCTCCTAGCGCTATTCTGTAATAAGCCTGCTAAGTGTTACGAACCACCATTGAGGCCTGAGGCTCGGGCATGGGAAGCGCCATGTCACAGAGAACCCAATGGCATGTGACGAGGTCACATGAAGGTCACGTGACGGATCCTGGTGGACCCGGTTGCGAGGAATGGGGATCCATGGGATCCAGGACTATATAGGGAAGCTGCGCTCCCAGGTGGATAAAAGCTTCGTGCTCAACTTAAATAATATTTCTTATATACTTATAACTGCGCAATACTTCAGGGCATCACACGATAATATCCACTGGACTTATTAAGACTCCCTATCTAAGATCCCCTGAATCCCTAATATATTAAAGCTTATTTTTATCACGACGGACTATAAGTATTATACTTTAAATATTTTTATATTATGATATTAAATTAAGATAAATTAATTATATCTATTAAAGAAGATAATAGCGGAAAAGAGATTACGCAGGGACGAGAGATGCCTGTCCCGGAAGAGGACTTCGTTCCTGGGGATCTTAAGATTAAGTTGTCTAATAAGTTTAAAAAAAATTAATCTAAGCTAGATTTATTCTTGGCCTAGTATAAACTCTATATGGCCTTTAATAAATATAAGTTTAAGATAAAAACTTAATAAGTCTTATGGATTATTATTATATTATAAGAAAATATTTTTAATTAGATTAGTTCTTTCTTGATTAATTATATAAAGTATAAGAATAAATAGGGATAATATATCAAGACTATAAAAAATAATACTGTCAAGTACTTTCATACCATGGAAGAATTTGGCAAGGGAATACGACAGATATTTGGAGATATTAAAGAAGAAGTTATGGCAGAATGGAATCTTGAATATCTTAAATAAAAAGATTCGGTAGTGACCTACACGACAAGCTTCCAGTAGCTAGCAATAAAAATCTAGTGGGGCAAGGCGATATTATAATATTAGTTTTATATAGGTCTTAAGGATGGAGTCAAGGATAAGATAGCAAGGTCCAAGAAGCCAGATAACCTGTAGAAATTTATTATATTAGTAGTCAAGATTAATAATTAAATATATAAATATAGTCTTGAGAAGTAAGAATAATACTCGCAGGAATATAAGAGGAAAAAGACTTCGGGAAAATATTATTTATTTATAAAACTAGATATTATTATTTAAATAATAAAAAAGAAGTAGGTCTCCAAAGAAGAAATATAGAGACGACAAGAAAAAAAATTATACTTTGAATATAGATTATTAGGATATATGACAAGGTTTTACCGGAAGGGTGGGGCGCCATGGAAAAAGAAGTAGCTTTATGTCACGAGTAGGAGTAAAGACTATAACTTGCTAGAGATATATATAATTAATCGGGTAAAAGAATACTTAAGAATTTATAAAATGTCAAGACATAACCGATAATGTCGGTAATGACTATTAAATATTTTGGAGAAATAGTTAAAAAAAGAGTATATATATATATAGATTAGTGATACTAGTAAGTCTAGTAGCTTAATCGAGTTAGATATAGATAAAGAAGGACTATCGGCATTAGGATAATAGCCGGAAATTATATAAAATAGAATATTATTTATATAGCCTGACGAATGGCCAAGGATGGGAGAAATATAGGAAGTGGTTTAGAGAAAAGTATTTTTAAGAGATAACGATATCAGAGATTAGATATTAATCTTATAGAATAATAAATTAGATATTAGATAAAGGAAATTAGGAGAAGTCTTTGCTGGAGGACCTAACTAGAGAATATAATAGAAAGTAATATTTTAGGATTATCGATAAATAGGATGGAGGGAGATTAATAATAATTAGATATATATATTAATTTTATTTAATCTGGGATTTATATCTAAATAAGAAGAATTAAATAATGGAAAAACATGGGAATTATTGGTCCAAGGGCGGGACCAGAGATTATGGATAAATATATAAGACGACCAATGACTCTTTCATGAATTATATTCTTTTAGAATAATCTATAAATTTAAAGTCGAATAGATTTATAGAGTATAAATTATAGGATTACCTGAGAAAATATTATGATAATAGATTAATATATTCTAGAAATATCGTGAAATAACTAGTATAGAAGGACGATAGTTTATTGTAATGATTATTATTGGAGTAGTTAAATAAAGTAATAAGATATAGATTATAATTAATTTAGGAATTATAGGGAGTTTTATATTAAGAGAAGTAATATTATAATTAAAGTTGGAAACTAGAATTAAATATTATTTTTATAAGTTTAAGGTAATTAATGAAAAGTTTATTGATAGGGAATCCGGGATAATAAAGATAAAAATAATAAAAGTTATATTTAAAATATCTAGGGAATATTTAGAGTATATTATTTTTAATATTATATTTATTAGATAATATAAGATTATTCTAGAAATATTATAGATTTAATATTATAATTTTAATATTAATTAGAAATAAGATATATTATTATAGAATAGATATTTCAAGAAATATTTAATTATAAAAAAAAAAAAGACAGGATTAATTTCTTTAAAAAATTCTAAAGAAATATATATTATTTTTTAAGAGAAGTTAGAATATTTAATAAAAGAAGAGTAAGATTTATTTTTAAAATAAATATTAAAAGAATATAATAAATTTATAGGATTATTTAAAAAGGAAATAAATATTAAGACTTTATCTTAATATAAATAATAAAATTATAATATATTATTAAAAAAAGAAAAAAAATTATCTTTTTTATTTATTTACTAGATATTGAAAATTAATCTTGAGACATTAAGAGAATATATTAATAAAAATCTAAAGAAGGGATTTATTTAATTATTGAATTTATTAGCGGGGAGTCCGGTATTATTTATATTAAAGAAAAATAGAAAAAAAAGACTTTATATTAATTATTGGAAATTAAATATAATTATTATTAAGAATTATTATATATTATTATTTATAAATAAATTATAAGATAGATTTAGTAAAATAATAATATTTATTAAACTAGACTTATATAGAATATATAATCTTATTTATATAAAAAAGAATAAGGAATAAAAAATAATATTCCGATATAAATATAATTATTTTAAATATTAGATTATATTTTTTAGATTTATTAATATATTAATAATATATATAAAAATAATTAATATTATTCTTAAAAAATACTTGGATAAAATATATATTATATATTTAAATAATATTCTAATATATTTAAAAATAATAAAATAATATATAAAAGATATAAAGAAGATATTAATAATTTTATTTAAAATATAATTATTTTATAAGTTAAAAAAATATATATTTTATTAAGAAAAAATAAATTTTCTGGAATATATTATTATTTCTGGAGGATTATTTATAAATTTATTTAAAGTTAATATTATTCTAGAATAGAAGAAATTAACTAGTATCAAGAAAATATAATCTTTTCTGGGATTTATAAATTTTTATTAAAGATTTATTAAGAAATATTTTATTATTATTATTTTATTTATAAAATTAATAAAGAAGAACAAGAATTTTAAATAAATTTATTTAATGTAGAGTACTTTTGACTAGTTTAAAAAAAACTTTATATATATATTTATACTTTTAACGTTTAATCCAGAGAAATAAATTATTATAGAAATTAATTTATTAGACTATATTCTTGGAGTAATACTAAGCCAATAGAACAAAAAATAAAAATAATAGCCAATAATATATTATTCCCGAAAGTTATTCTTAATAAAATTTAATTATAAAATTTATAATAAAGAATTACTGGTGATTATAAATATCTTTCAAGAATAAAAAATATACTTAAAAGGGTCTAAATATTAAGTATAGGTCTATATAGATTATAAGAATTTTATTTATTTTATTATAATAAAAGAATTTAATTAATAATAAATATACTAGGCAGAAATATTTATTATATATAACTTTTAAATTTTATATATTAAAGGAATAAAAAATATTAGAGTAGATATTTTAAGTAAAAAACCTAAATATCTAATTAATAAAATATATAAATTAAGAGTAATATTTAAGAAAGAAGATAATTTATTAATATTTAATATATAATAACTTATAGTAATTACTAGTTCTTTTATTAATATAAATAAATAAAGTAAATAAATTTAAAAATAATATATAATAAATATTATAATAAAAGAATAACTAGGGAATCCGCGAGGGGACTTTAGTCTTAATCCCCATGGACTATTATTATTTTAGGGACAAGTTTATATATCTTTAAGTATAAGGAAGAATCTCGTTAAATATAAGTATAGATTACTAGTTTATAGATATTAGGAAATATAAAAAATACTAGAATAAGTCTCTAGAATATATTATTTTTCAGGGGTCAAAAAGATTATAAAGAATATAATATAGGAATATAATATTTATATATAAAATAAGATTATGAGATATATTTTATATGATAAAATATAATCTTATAATATATTTCTATAATTTTAAAAATCTATTATTATAGATTTTATAATTAAGTTATTATTCTTAAGAAAATTATAGACAGGATATAAATATGACTTTATTCTAATTATTATAAATAAATTAATTAAGTATATATATATAATATTATATAATAAGTTTAATATAACTAAAAAATTATTATATATTTTATTTTAGACTATTATTATAAATTATAAAGTCCTGAAGGAGATTATCTTAAATCGGAATAAATTATTTATATTTAAGTTTTGGACTATATTAATAATCTTAATAAAAATAAAAAAAAAACTATTATTAATATTTTATTTATAAATGAATAAATAAATAAAAAGAATTAATTAAATAATAAAAATATATATATATTATTATATTAATTATTAATAAAATAATTAGATTAAATTATTATCCTTGGTATAATATTTATATAATAATGCGGAGTTAAAAATTATAGGTATTATTTTGTTTTTTATAAATTATAAATATATTCCGATAATATATAATATATTTTTAATTAATAAAATATATATATAATAAGTTATTATTAAAATTAATAAGATTAAAATATTATATAAGAAGTTAGTTATAAATATTAAGTTTATAATATAATAATTAATAATATATTATAACTAGAAATATAATATAAGATTTAAGTTTAAAGAAGGGAATAAGATTTATTTACTTAAAAAAAATATTAAAATAAAAAGATTAAATAATAAATTAGATTATAAAAAACTAAAATTATTTAGAATTAATAAGAAAATTAGATTTATAAATTATAAATTTAGATTATTAGAAATAATAAAAATATATCCGGTATTTTATATATTATTTTTTAAATTAATATTTTTAAATATATTTATAATATTAGTCATGGAAGTTTAATAATTAAATCTATAAAAAAAATATAAAGTCAAGATTATTCTTAATTATTAATATATCCAAGAAAAGATTAAATATCTAATTAAATAGAAGGGATATTTATAATCAGAAAATACTTGGAAATTAAAGAAAAATCTTAATTATCTTAAAAAGTTTAAGGAATTCTATTAGAAAAATCTAGACTTTTCCAGAAAACTAGGTCAGGATTAAAATTATCTAGACCAAGAATACTCAGGAGGTCGAGGACGTCGGAGACGGGAGCGGGGATCTCGTGGTCCCGGGCTTCCCTCTCCTCCGACTCTTTAGCCTTTACGATATCTAGCTTATCCAGAAAATAAAGATTATATCGCGTTATCTCGACCTTTCTACGATAAAGAAAGCATCGTTATTTATGCAGGCGGGTCACGCGGGCCATGGCCTCTTGGGCCTGGGCCGCGGCGCGTTCCTCCTACTCCTCCAGGATATTCTCCTGACGTTTAATAATTATCTAGTCATTTTCTCGAGATATATTTTTATCTTAATCATTAATTAAACCATCGCAGGAATACTTATAACAAATATACTCGGTATAGCGGGAGGATAGATCGAAGTTAACGATATATCGATAATCCTCCTTCGCGTAGTAAGAATAAGATAATATCTCGAAGTCACGGGTTTTAATATTATAAGCTAATTTAATTCTTTTTTTGATTTTGCGTTAAGTCTTGAAGAATATATTAAAAGAAGAAGAAGTCGTTACTGGGCAGTTAATGTTTCCTTATCTTATTTATTGTAGCGAGGCATTACTAGGCTGAGAAGGGAATAGTATTATAAACCATCATTGAGGCCTGAGGCTCGGGCATGGGAAGCGCCATGTCACAGAGAATCTAATGGCATGTGACGAGGTTACATGAAGGTTATATGATGGATCCTGGTAGACCCGATTGCGAGGAATGGGGATCCATGGGATCCAGGACTCCTTGGGGGTCTAGTACGGCATAAAGGACTATATAGAGGAGCTATGCTCCCAGGTGGATAGGAATTTCGTGCTTAACTTAAATAATATTTCTTATATATTTATAATTATATAATATTTTAGGGCATTACACGATGATATCCACTGGATTTATTAAGGTTCCCTATCTAAGACCCCTTAAACCCCCAATGTATTAAAGCTTGCTTCTATCATGACGGACTGTGAGCGTTACACTAAGCCTGCTCCTCTTCTATCCTATAAGCGGGCCCCATTAATTACTTTTATTGCCCCGAGTATTAATCAAAGACTTTAGTTAAACACTTTATTATTATTTGCTTAGACTTATAATTAATAAAAATAAAATTATATATATATATATATAAGTATATAAATTATATTTTTATTATAAAGAATATATAATTTATAAATAAAAATCGCGAGTTAAAATATTAAATTAAAGTTTTAGAAATAAAGTATAAAAATATAAATCACGGATTATTATTATATAATTTATAAATATAAATTATATATTTAAAATAAATTATAAATTTTTTTTAATTAATTTTTTAATTATTTAAAATTAAAAATTTAAACTTAAATATTTATATATTATTTTATTAATTATATTTTTTATAATTTAATTAATTTAAATTTTAAAAAATAATTATTATAATAATATTAATAATATATTATTTAATAATAATTTATTTATTAAATAATATATAAAATAAAAAAAATAAAAAATAATATAATATTATATTATTAAGTTTAAAGAAAAATAAAAAAAAATAAAAAAAACTAAAAATATTAAAAGATTAAATTTATTAACTTTAAAGTATAATTAATATAATTATAAAATATTAATATAAAACTATTATAATATTATTATTATATTTAATTTATTATATATTTAAAACTAATTTTTTTTTATTAAATTAAATTAAAATAAAAAATAAATTTTTTTATATAAATAATAAATATTAATAAAGTTATATATTATATATTTAATTTCGAGAAAATAATAAAAAATATTTAAAAGTATAAAAAGTATTAAAAGAATATAAATAATATTAATTAAAATTTTTTTATTAAATTTATAAAAAATATTATTATAAACTTAAAAAATTATAAAAAGAAATATAAAAAAAATTAATTATTAAAGAAATTCTTTTATCGACTAAAAAGAATTAATATTTTTAATTATAAAGATTAAGAATTATTAAAGATTTTATAAAAAAAAAATCTTTAAACTAAAAAAATTTAAAAGATTATAAAAAAAAAAAAATTTTATAATAAAAAAAATAAATCTTGATTTTTACGACAAGATATAAATTAATAATATTTTAATATTATTATAATAAATATTAATATTATATTAATAATAAGAATTAAAAAAAATATAATTTATTTTAAATATAAAAAATTAAATTATTATATTATTATATATTTTATATAAATAATTTATTATAATTATAAAAAAAATAAAAAAATAATTAAAAAATAATAAAGTTTTATAATAATTATATTTATTTATATTATAAAAAAAATAAAAATAATAATTAAAATTATATTAAAATTTATAAATTTTTTTTTTAAATATTAATAAATTTAAAAATATAAATTAATTATATTTAATAAAAATTAACTTTAAAAATAAATTTAATAAAGTTTAAAAATAAAAATTTATAATTAATATTTTTAAAAAAATAAAAAAATATATTTATATAAAAAATTATTTTATATTTTATAATTTTAATTTAAAAAATATTAATATTATTTTAATTTTTTTAATTAAAATAAATTAATTTATTAATATTTTTTAATAATAAAATATAAAAATATATTTTTTAAAAAAATAAATTAAAAATTTTAAAAATTAAAAAATTTATATAGATATTAAAAACAAGAAATATATATTTATTTTAATATATATATTAATAAAAATATTAATATATTATTAAAATATTTTTAAAAAAAAATTATAAAAATTTTATTTAATTATTATTCGATAAAGTATTAAATTAATTTAAAATTTAAAATTTAAAATAAAATAATTTTATAATTTTATTTATATATTATTAAAAAAAAAATTTAAAGTTTTATAAAAATATTTAAAAATTAATAAAATAAAAAATTAAATATAATAATTTATTAGTTTTATAAATATTTTAATTATATTTATTTTAAAGAAAAAAAATTATATTTTTATATAAATTATTAAAAATTAAATTAAATTATAATTAAGAATAAAATATTATTATTATTAATTAATAAAATAATAAATAAACTTTAATATATAAAATTAAATTTAAAAAAT
>Ga0302221_10001484_pt1 | contig 15122 bp, 5 predicted proteins | sample II_Palsa_E2_1_FD_193517 | JGI IMG/M metagenome (GOLD analysis project Ga0302221, IMG submission 193517) | Peat permafrost microbial communities from Stordalen Mire near Abisko, Sweden - II_Palsa_E2_1 | ecosystem: Environmental > Terrestrial > Soil > Palsa > Peat permafrost | place: Sweden... | reverse complement strand
TTCGAGGCCACTTTTATAAGGCATTTTAGCAAGGAGTTTTAGCAAAGTAGCTTAAGTTTCTGTTACGGTTCTGGCATTCCATTCCATGTCACGTGTGGTCACGTGCACTAGCGCGGCTAGCATAGGCGGTGTGGAGCGGCAGAACTCGAGTATTTGTATGAACCGATCCTTTGTAAATAACCTCTTCTTTCCTTAGCTTTGAATAGTCGTAATTAGGACCATTCAACCAACGCTCGTTCCTGGGCTATGAATCTGGCGCTCGTGACAGTTTCGGGGCCACTTTTATAAAGCGTTTTAGCAAAGCATTTTAGAGGGCAGCTTAAGTTTCGGAGCCACTTTTATAAAGCGTTTTAGCAAGGAGTTTTAAGGGGCAGCTTAAGCTTTAAAGCCACTTTTTGTAAAGAACACTTTTATAAGGCATTTTAGCAAGGTAGCTTATATAAAATTATGTTTTTATAATATTAAAACAATTTTTTAAATTATTTTTATATAAGCTTTTATAAAAGATATAATTAAATTAGGGCTAATTAGCATTAGCAAGATAATTACTATTTGTGTATATAACTCAATTAGTGCTAATAGTAGTTAATTAGCACTTAATATCGAAAATTTGGTGCTAAATTTTTGGATATGCAAAAATAGTGCAATTAGCACATCTTTAGCACTATTAGCACGTTGTTAGCACTATTAGCAAGTTGTTAGCACGTTTTTTTTTCTTAATGTTAAAGTAATTAATTTTTCCGGTTTAGTCTTTTTAATATATTAAGCACAAAAGAGATTATAATATTATATATAATACTTTTGCGCAAAATAGCTATAATATTAAAAGTAATAAAAAGTAACTTAAATTTTATAAATTTTATATATATTTTTAAAGAGAAAGACAATATTATTTATATTTAAAGGGTATATAGCATAATTTGTAAAGAGTAGCTTAAAGCTTTAGCCTTTTTTTAAAGAATATTTTTGTTTTATAATTATTTAATAATAAGAGAGATTAAAGTTTTACTTGCTATATTAAAGGCTAAGCATTAAGCTTAATGCTTAGTATAAATAATATAAGTCAAATAAGGGAAAAGTTTGCTTATAAAGTAGTAAAATAAGGCTTTTAGACATTGCTATAGCTATATACTAATAAGCTTAAGATAAATAAATTAAATATAAAATATTAGCACTAATAATTAAGACTTTGCTATTAGACTTTATATAATAAAGCAACTTATAACACTATATAATTTAGCAAGTTAACCCCCTCTTTGCAAAGACTTAAACCAAGTAACTTCGAGAATTAGCTTTAAAAGAGGGAAAGGCTAAAATACTCAAGATAGCTAGCAAATCTTTAAAGCTATATAATCTTTCTTGGGTTTATTAACTTTTTAAATAAGAATAATATTAATTTAAACTTCTATAAAAGTAGTAATATAGTTATTTACCAATTGCAATGCCATTAGCGCTTTTTAGGCAAAATTGTGGATTTTGCTATACTTTATTATTTAAAGATAAAAATTAAAGATATTAATAGCAAGAAAATTTTATTACACTTTTATATTAATAGCTAAAGTAATAAATTAGCACTTGCTTAGGTTTAAAGGGAGTATATAGTTGCAATTCATTATATAAAATGTCATATATTTAAGTTTAAAGAGCCTAGTATCTGCTATAAAAATCCCCAAATAATTAAAGTAAAATTACTATAACAATTGCCAATTTATATAATTAAGCTTAATTTATATTTGCTAACTAAATGCTATATTATATAAATCTTTTTACTATTATTATATAAGTTGCTAATATTAAATAATTAAGTTTAATAGTTTTTAATAAAGCTTAATAAAATTAGAATATATCACAAATATAATAAAAAGGCAGCCTTTTTATAATAATGCAACAAGTTCTTGTCTTTTTAGTCTTGCAATAAAGTAAATGTTGCGCACAGGGGACAAAAAGGTGATTGTCGGTCCACCCGTAACGCGAGGCACGGCACATATTCGTGATATTCTTGTTGCGTTGGTAAGTGGTTGATTGATTAGAAAGGATATCAACACTAGGGTGTCGATATACTTCCTCGGCTACCTATTCTAGACTAGCGCTGCCACGTGACGTAAGGTCACGTGACCTAAAACTAGTGAATGCAAATATACCAACAGTGATTGTAGAATTGTTTGATTAAAAAGCTAAAATAGAGGAAGTTAAGCTTCTTTTATATATACACTAAGAGCAGCCAATTACATAAGCAGTATATGCCTAAGCATGTGCTTAAGCGCGCGCTTAAGGCATTTACCCACGCGTGCAACATATCCCCCAGTCGAGCTAAGTGTTAGCTAATTAACTAATTACACTTTAATTAGCTACTCTAATATCTTAGCGCAGCTTGTCTTATAGCTAGTACAATATATAAAGCCCAATCAAGTTTAGTATGCAATCTAGCAAGCAATTAACCACTTGCTTATTATCTTTATATATACTTGCCTTCTTATACCTTAAAAGCTTTTTACTAATCCACTATTAATAACATTAATAACATTAATAACACTTGCTTTTTGCTCTTTACTTCTATTATAGCCAAGCTTTTTAAGAGGGCATTTAAAGCATCTTGCACTACTACGCTTGCAAAGGCGCAAATAGCAAAGCAATTAGCAATAAGTTTATTTTTTATTTTTATATATACAAGTATTGTAAAAATGCATTTAACTTGCAAGGAATACACTTACATTTATAGTATTATACCACTAGTGCTAGTCTATTAGCTTTAACTTTGCACTATTATAGTTGATATATTCAAATTAATATCTCTAATTTATTAGCTTTACCTTCTTTTACATGCTTATTTACCCTTGCAGATTCTCTTACAATTTCTCTTGCTCGAATACCTTGCTCTATTGCTTGCCCATCTCAAGAAGCTTTGCATGCAATTTCTTGCCTCAAATATATTAAAAGCACTTTTGCTAGCTAATCAAATAGTTAATATTATAATATAATAGCTAAAAATGCATAATGCTAACATTATGCCTTTAGCTATATATATATTCTTATACCTCTTGCTGCTACTGCTATAACTTAAAAGCTTGTTAACGCGTTAATTGCTAGTGCTTTAGCTTATATAAGTTTCTTTTTACAATTAAGCTTAGCATAGCTTATTAATTGATTTTTCTAGTAGTTAAAAGCACTTAAAATTGCAGTTTATATGCTTTTCGAGGGTAATAAAGATAATAAGAAGGAAAAGCAAGAGAGGAGCTCTTATAAAGCAAAAGAAGAAGATATAAACAAGGATAAGGATAAGAAATTAATTAGTAGTATTGCTATATACTATACTTGCATTAAAGCATTGCTTAGCAAATTGGTAAATAAGTTAATTAAATAAGCTTTAAAACTTAAAATATTAGCTTAAAATATTTTTTACTACTTTCTTCTTTTATAAATAAACAAGTCTTATTAATATCCAAAAATAAATAAAAGAAATTATATTCCCTTGCTATTTTATATCTTTAAGCTTTTTATGCAAGTCTTTCAAGTTTAACAATAATTAAAAGTATTTAAACTTATATTACAATAAGCTTTTAGCTAAGCTATTTGCTAATATTTCTTTTATAAAGAGGTATATAACTTAAAATGCACTTTTAATATACTTTTAGTATAGCTATATATTTTAAATATTAATATAATATAGCTTAGTAGTAATTCTCTTGTTTTTCTTTATTATAAGCTTAATTATTTGCTAGTTATTGCAAAAGATTGTCTATAGCTCCCCTAAATTAAGCTTAATATCTCTAAAAAAGCATTAAAGAGTTATAGTTTCTTTAGCTATATATTTAATAGCAAGCACCTTTGCCTTAATTATTAAAGTAATAATAGTAAATTAACAAGCTGCTTTTTATATAATTAGCCCTTTAAATAAGAATATAATATATCCTTGTAAAGATTGTCAAGTGCTAATATTGTTAGCATATAAGGCATTAAAGGCAATTGTTAAATTAATATCCTAATACTTGCTTAAGTATTAAATCCTTAAAAATTGGATTTTATATAAGTATTTAATTGTCTAGTTAATAGCTAAGATATACTTAAGCTTAAAGTTTATTAAAAAACGACAAAAGCAATAAAGTAATATAAGCTATATTTGGCTCAATTATAATTATAATATAAAGCATAAAATTAACCTTCTTTTAATATTCTTTAATTTGCTTAAAAGAAGCTTGTATTATATACTTTTTAAGCTCTAAAATCAAAAGAAGAGTGCTTATATACCTTCTATTAATTAATTAAAACTTCTTTGCAATCTTTTTAATATATATTATATGTAAGCCAGATTTTACAAGTAGCTTTATCCTAAATTACTTAAATCCTCAAAAACTATTTCATATCTCTTATTATATAAAGATTATATATTACTTTAATTTGCTTAATAATCTTCTTAGCTAGCACTTTATTGCTTTTATAAAATATTACTTGAATATTATTAATATAAAATAAGACAAAAACCTTAAACTTTAAGTCTATAAAAATATATAGCTTTTCCTTGTATATAATAAGCCTAATCCTAATAAAAGTGCTTGCAAATTCCTTATATTAAAGTACTAAAAAGTCTTTAAGCTTATATAAAGCTTAATTGATTTTAATATATATTCCTAGCACTTTAAAGCTATTAGGAAGTTAGCATACTACTAAGGAGCTTTTAACTAGCCTTTTTGCATTTGCAAGGACATTAATTACATTAAATTGCTTAATTTTTAAATCAAAGAAGGCTATATATAATAGCTATAGCAATTTTAAATAATTATATTACAAGCATTGCTATATAAATTAACAAGATTAACTCTTTTTCTTAAAAATCTCCCTTTACAATTATCCTTAATTAATACCTAATCAAGTAGCTATTAAAATCTACTTTATATATAAATACTTATTTTAATAAGATTAAGTAAGCTGTAGTTTTATTGTATAAGATAACCTTTTAACAATTTCTAAATTCAAGGTTTCTAAGCTTAAGCTTTATATCTTGCTAAAATAAAGCACCAAATAAATATTTTTGTAAATTATTCCAAGACTTTAATGCTTTTAAAAGCTTGCTTTAATAAATGCAAGATATATTGCCTTTAAAAGGAATTTCCCCCTTTAAGCTCTTTTAAAGAACTAATACTATAATTATTATATATATTATTTTATACTTTTCCTTATTCTCTTTACTTAGTTTACTTAGCTAATTAAGCTATAATATACTAAAAAGAGATTTGAAGTAATTAGTATTATCTAATCCTGCTATAATAACTAGCAATGCACTCAAAGTTATATATTTAAAGTTGCATACACTTAATTACTACCAAGTATAGCTTTACTATAATTGTAATTGTTGTTATCAAGCTGCTTTCCTTGGATTCTTTTACTTGCTTAACTCTAAACTTATATCTTATACTCCTATTTGCATTTTAGCTTTGCTATAAATTCTTTAAACTTTTCTAAATTACTAGAAATATAAGAAAAAAGCTCTCCAAATTTCTTTAAATTACCTAAAACTAAATTTTATAGTAAATTAACTAAAAATTTGCTTAAAAGATTCTCTAAATTTCTTTAAATTACTTAAAGTTAAATTATATAATAAATTATTAATAAAGTCCTTTTCTCTTTAAACTTAAATAAGTATACTTCTTTAACAAAGTCTAAAAGCTTATTAGCTTCTTTATCTATAATGCCAGGCATACTAATTAGCTTAATAAAATCCCTCTTATTTTTAGCTAAACTTAGTATACTTTTAAGCTTTAAAGTAAATTTTAAGGACAAGAGTCTAAATCACTTTGTAAGTTTTATAAACACAAAGCTTTTTACTCTTAAATCTTGCCTACTTAAAACCTTAATCAAGAGCTTTAAGCTACCTTTTATAGTAAGCAACTCTTTAATTTGCTCAAATAAATTATTATTTTATAATTTAATATTCTCAAAAATTAACTTAGCATCTTAAATCTCCTTTTCCTTAATTAGTTCAACTACTTGCTAAATAATTGCAATTAGTTAGCCTTTTACTTGCTTAAACTTTTTAAAATGAAGTATATCTTTATTAAAAGTTATATTTTGTATAATAATAACCCTTTTAAGCGCAAAAATTTAGATTTTGTATATATTAAAAGCTATATATTTAATTAAATATCTAATATGCTTGCAAGCATTAACTTTAAAAGCTCTCTTTTGCTTCTTAGCTTTATATTCCTTGATTATTAGATATATATAAGCTTTATATATATAAATCCTACTTTAATCAAGTCAAAGATTAGTTATTAAGCATATAATAAGCGCTAAATTATATTATTTAAAGTAATTTCGAAATTAAGCATCAAAAATCTTATCAAGTGCATATATATTATATATATAAAAAGGGCTCTTGTTATACAAAAATATAGCAACAAGTATTATTTCTAGCTAAAGGTATTTTGAAAGTCTAGCTTTAAAGCACATTTTAATTAACTTGTTAATTGCCTCTTGTCTTGTATACTTAAAACCTCTATTAAGCTTATAAGTATAAGTAAATATACTTTAACTTTCTTAATTCTTTATATATTAAAATACTTTAAACTTATATCTTTTTATTATATATATAATAACTTATAAGATTATATAAGAGTTTAAACTTAATTAAGCTTAATATATTAGAGAAAGAATTAAGGAAAGGTACATTAATTAATTAATAGCGAAGTAGCTATAAAGCGGCCGCTTTATAATTATATATTTTTTATTTTCTTTCCTTAAAGTAATAAAAATTAAATTTACTTACTTATATAAGAAATTCTAAAAATAGCTTATATAAAATTAGTAGAGAATTTAATAAAGAACTAAATAGATTAATAGATACTTTAATAATTACTTTATTTTAAAAACTTAAATTTAAAGTGTAAAGTACAATGTGCGAAGTGCAAAGTGCAGAGTGCGCAATGTCATGTTTTTAAGAGTTTTAACAGTACAGGGGTTAACGGCCTCAGTATCGGGCGTCAGTACACAGCTTGGCCTATCAAAACGTTGCGGCTGGGCTCAGCCACCGATGCTACCTTAACTGAGCACTGATTCGTGGAGGGGATGAATGATCAACGCTAAAGAGAACAAAACCTGGAGGATAAAGCCCGTGACATGAAGCTTGCATACAGCACGCCAACGGTGCTGCTCTCTCAGCTCTTCTACTCCATTCTCTGTCTTAACTCACTTCTCTCTTCCCTACCCAGATTGCCTTCAATCTAGAAACCTGAGGTTGAGCTACAATGGCAGGAATCATTGGCGCCTTAACCACAACCTTCACCCCGGCGCCATCATGCATTGCTTCCTTCAGCGACCTTTTCATCCTCCAAGGAGGTGCATATACAGTCCAGGGACCGGTCAGTGCGAATAGCTGCTTGCCGCCCAACTACGTTGACACGCATGGCGCATACTACTCGCCCGGCCTATGTCCCGCTGGATACATCTCAGCAGCACAGAGCCTCAATGTGATCGGCTCCTTGACCGAGACTGCTGTGACATGCTGCCCTCCGTTCGTTGAACCCATTCTCTAGTAGAATAGCGAGACATGGCACTTCGCTAACCAACAAACAGCTCCATGGGTGCCAATCCAACCCCCCGGTCGACCTATCCCTGGGAGTCGACAATGGGCTGCACAAGCGGCTACCCATCCGAAACTGTGACCTTGGTAGCGACCTGGATTAAGAACGGATTGCCTGGCCAGACCACCACCACCATTTTCGGAGCTGGGGGGCAGGGTGTGAATGCCTTTAGCGTGGAAGTGCGCTTCCAATCGACCGATTTCCAGAGTAGCGCAACGGTATGTACTAGACTTTCGACCCTTCTCTATGTATCCTATCGAGCTAAAAACTTTCCTGATACAGTTTTCTGTATCCTCTCCAACTCCCAGCTCTCAGACATCTATCACTTCATCAAGCACCTCCACCACCCCCATGGTGACGTCTTCCCCTGCTAGAGGGATAAGCAAAGGCGCCGCAGCAGGCATCGGTCTCGGCTCGGCGCTCGGCGCCCTCCTCCTCGTAGCCGTCTCTGCATTTGCCTACCGCTGGTGGACGACCAGGCGTTCAGACCGACAACGCCCAATGGCAGATTCCACAGGCGATAGCAAGCTGCCAGCCAGAGCCGGCGAGCTCCCAGCTTCCAGTCAGAATGTGCATGAGCTGTATGCTCAGCATCATAGCGAGTTACATGCCTGAAGTGCTCTTGTCTATGCCATTATTGTTAAACTGTTTTCGCCTTCCTCCTTTCCTACCTCGAGCCTTATACATACTTATTCTGCACGAATATCTCGCGGGCTGCTCTGAAAAAATCTGCCTAAGAATTATTACTGTTAGTAGAATTAATAGTCACGTGCAGGGCACTAGGTTTAAAAGTCTAGCCTTATAAATCGTTATTCTTGATTAGTCCTCTAAGTTATTCGGGTTCAAGGGTCCGGCTTAAGTATAGCCTTTACTCTTTAGCTATCCTTTGCTATTAGCTTTGTTTGTCGATTAGCATCCTTTTAATATATAGGATTAGGGGTTATAGTAAAAGGTTCTTAGTAGTTGCTAATATATAGTTTTAGCCCTTATCTTTAAAGTAGTCCTTTAATTATATTAATGGCCGATTCTTGTAGTTAATAAGGATTCTTGTTTTTATAGCCTATTTGCGGCCTAATATCATATCTTACCCCCCTAGTTATATAACTAGCATAAGAACCTTTATTTGTCTTTTATTAATAAATAAAGTCAACTTTATATAATCGGTAATTAGTTGCGCAATTTTGTTATTAAATCTTTATATATTATATAATATAAGGAGTTATTATATTTTTGTATTAAAAAATCGAGTAGCAAAAGCTATAAACTTAATATTAATAAAATGTATATCTGTTTGCTTTAGTATTAATAAGTGTATAAGTCTTAATTCCTAGTCTATTGCTATTAAGTATATATAAAAAGGTAAAAGAATTACCCTTAAGCAATTAACTAAGGCCCACTTTGCACAAATCGATATTATACAACTTTAAAGTAAAGACTTCTTTTAAGGGTTGTTGTTTTCCGACAACTCTAATTCTAGAACTTCCTTCGACTACTTAATAGCTTTAATATCTATATAACAAGGGTATTTATATATCTTATATTTTAATTCCCGGCAAATAAAACACTTGCTAGCATTGCTTAACTATTAGCGCAAAGGATTCTAATATATAGGCTTTAAGAGGGTATTTTAAAGGGTATTTATATAAGGGGTAATAGTTAATAAAGTAGTTATAGTTATAGTTGTAGTTATAATTATAAGTGCAATTGTAAGGGTGTTTGCCTTGTTTGCATCGCGGGGTTTTTATACACGTGACTTACGCTCCTTAATAGCTTTTAGAGATTAGTTGTAAATTGTATATTGCTTTGCAAATTCATAAAAGGACAAGTCGGTATTAAAATGCGAAATAATTGCCTTTTAAAGACCAAAGGATAGCTTGCTATTTAATTTGTACTTTAGTTTTGCAAGTATAACCTTACCTTTAAAAGCTAATTGCAAGAACTTAGTATAGAAATTGTGGAATAACTAAGTCGACTTTATAAAAAGCTTTTTAAATTCGTTTTTAGCTATAAATAACTAGCTTAGATTTTTATAAGCAAAGGTTAAGTGCTCAAATAGATCCTAGACAATTATATATAAGTTAATAGCATTATCCTTTAATTGTAAAGATATATGCTTTGTAGCTTTACCTCCAATTAAGTCTTTTATATATATAAGCTTTGTCGATTTAATAGGATACTAATAGTTTGTATTCTTATAAAGCTTATTTTTAATTCGGGACAGCTAATCAAAGAAACTTATATCTTCGCTATCTGTAAAGATAAGGGGATTAAGGAGCTTTGTAAAACGTAAAGCTAGTTTATAAGCTAGGGTAGCCTGTCGATTCTAGCAATAAGTATCGAGTAGCTTGTTTTAAAGGGCTTTGTTCTTAATATTAAGTTAGGATAATTGGGTTTGTTAGTCTAAAGCCTTAGCTTCTAGGACAGCAACTCGATCTTTCGCATTATCACATTAATAAAGAGCTTTTAGGATTTGCTTATAGAGTTGTTTAGGGTCTTGCTAGAACGCAAATCGGAGGTATTCGAGGTTGAATTTAGGTTCTTCAAGAATTAAAAAGGGACGGGATAGTCGAGCATTCGTAGGTTTAAGGGTTTATTTATAGTGGGATTGTGCTATTGTAGCGTTTGTATTGTGCTTATGCAATAAGGCTTGTTTCAAGTTTGTATTTTGTATAATTTGTTTAGTTTAATTTGTTTAAATTCGTTGCAAGATAAAGGCGACACGTTGTCTTTTTTTGTGCGGTTTAATTTTAAATCCTTCACAGGATTAGAATTGGATTAAGCTTTGAATTATGTCACAAGCGCTAGATTTATAGCCCAGGAAAGAGCGTTGGTTGAAGGGTCTCAATTACAACTATTTAAAGCTAAAGAAAGAAGAGGTTATTTACAAAGGGTTTCGGTTTATACAAATACAGTGAAATACTCGAGTTCTGCCACTCCACACCGCCTATGCTAGCCGCGCTAGTGCACGTGACCACGTGACATAGAATGCTAGAACTGTAACACTTTATAGATTATCTTTTAAAAGGATATAGCTAATTCTACTAGTGCTTTATCGACAATATTATAATATTCTTATAAATGCAAAAGGAGCACCTTTAGCATTTACACGCTATTCTTATTTTATTTTAAGAGAAACGCATTTTACTCTCGGGCAAGAAGACGTTTTTAAGCTATCCCTCAGTTAAGTTGCTTAGTTATCAAGTTAATAGTTTCGGCATAAGCATAATAAAAGAACATATAGCGGCTATAAGAGCTTTATAGTTTCCCGAGAACTTCTAACAACTAGATCGTTTTATTAGTATAGCTAGTTAGCTTTGCTAGTATATAATATATTACACTAAGATAAGCAAACTTTTACAAGACAAGAAAATAAAATTACTAGCAATTAGCCGGGAATAAGGAGCTATTAGCGCAAAGAGAAAAGGATATATAGCAAGGACTAAATAAAAACTAATCAAGAAAGAGAAAGCATTATTCGAATTAGTTTAAAGCTACCTCTTAAACCCTTGGATGCTAGTTTATACCAACCCAGATAAGCAAATATACTTAAAATTAATGCATTAAATAAGAGAAGTTTTATATTTTATATTTTATATTTTTTATTTTAAGTAAAGTTATATTATTCCGGCAAATTTGTCTAAAATTGTATTTACTATTATATAACCGATTTTATTCCTTAGTAAGCTACTTAGCGCTATAAAGAAAAATTACAAGTTTATAAAGCTTAAAGTAATATACTTAATATATACTTGCTACAAATTGCAAGTAATATTGCAATTAGCAAGAATTCCTATTATTATACTTATTAATTACATAGCTATAAAGGGTATTTACAATTAGATGTTACTTGCGACAAACGACGCTAGCAAAGCAAATATGTGTCTTATTATAGATTTTTAGTATTTATCTTAATATTAGCTCGATATTTGTTATATTTCTAGTAAATTATATATTATTTTAAATGCCTTATCTTAGCTCTTTACAATCGAAGCTCGAGATATTTTATAGGACAATAAGCTTAATAACATATATGCCTTCTTAGAGTTAAGCATAAGCAAGGAATTTAAGATAAAGCTTTATAATAGTTATATAAAAGACTTATATTTCGCTTGTATCTTATGTCTTTTAAGCTTTAACTTAGCCCTTAATAGCAATTTTTTACTAAAAGTGTATAGCATTAACTTTAATAATAAAAATAGTCTCTTATATTATAATTTACTTTTTAGCGCTTTACGCTTGTATATTTTTAACTTATATACAAAAACTTTATTATTTATAGTTTATAACAAGTACTATTTCGGCTTTAATTATACTTATAATAAGCTTTATAGCTTTTGCATCTTATATTTAACAAAGAAAGTACTATAATATATTAAGTTTTGCCTTAGCTACTTGTTAAATATAATATTAAAAACTTGTTTAAACAGTGCACTTTACTCTATTATTACGCTACTAATCCTATTTTATATAATTATTATAGATTTTATATTAATATTACTAGAAATCCTAATAGTCTTACTATAAGCGCTTAATAGATTTTAAGTCTTTAACTATATAATAACAAATATATGCAAGTTTAGTAAGAAGTCCCTTTTAATTTTAAGGTATAATACTTATAATGTCGAGGAATAAGCTATTATTTTACTTCGCTTACTCTTGCTTTATAACTAGGGAATTCCTAAAGCATTTATAGTCTAATAGCTAGTCCGAGATTAAGAATTAGCAAGTAAAGATTATAATACAATTTTAGGTATATAACTTCTTTTGTGATATGCAAGAAGTCGGCTATACATGTAGGGCTAGTAATGCTAAGGATCAGGTGACTTGTAAGCACTAGAACTCCCAAAGTAACATTTAGTCTACAATAGAGGAATATTTGACCTGTCTTACATCCTTATAAGCTATAAGCTTTAAAGATATTTACTTGAACTTAATAAAGGGGCAAAGATTAGTTTTATATTAAATATACTCTTTAAAATCTACTAAATTGTTTATATTGCCTTATTGCTTATTAATAGTATCCTTATAAGCTAATCTCTTTATCTTAAATAAGGGAGGTAGTTTAATAAAGCCATTATATCTTTTGCCGATTATATTAAAGTTATCCCCTTGCTTAGTTTTAATATTAGGCTTAATTAGCTTAATACTAACTATTGGTATAGCCAGGTGATCCTTATGTGTGACACACAATAGTACCCCGAAAGTAATATATTTAATAAGTCTATAATGTGTGTCCCTTGTTAAATAGGGACTGCTATATACATATAAGGAGTGTAAAAAGTAAAACAGTACACGCAAAGCAAGTGCCGATTTGTACAAGTCATGCATAGCCCGAATAAGCCAAGTATAATTGTACAAGTCGTGTATATCCCACTTATAGATGGAAGTAAGATATATTAAATGAATTGGGCCTACGCGTACAAAGGATCTAAACTAGGGCCCGAAAAGCAGGCCTGCTAAAACCCGAAAGTAGGATCAGGAACAGGGCCGGCAGTCACGCTGTACAGGAATAGAAGTAAATGCAATACTAGGGGTAAATGCAGTATATGTTCCGACACTAACAAAAGCAACAAAAACAATAGCAGATTGCAGTTATATATTATTTATAAGTCTCCCTTAAAAGCTTATAATAACTATCTTTCTAGCCTTGCTCTATTGCTTTAAAAAGCTTAAGCTTAAGCTTTACTAGCTTAGGCTAAGGCAAAAGAAGCTGCTTTAAAGGTAAAAGTAGTAGACTTAATTGAGAAATGTTATAGAATTAATAATGAAAAGGTTATTATAAATGCTAATATTGCTATATTAGAGGCTAAGAAGGCTACTTTAAGGGCAAAGCTTTGCTTTATAACTATATTAGCTTCTTTTATTTATAAAGACTTAGTGCCTTTTAAGCATATTATTAAACTTATTCCTTTAACAACTATCCCCTCTTATATAGCCTTTATTGCACTTCCTTTTATTAAAGACAAATAACTTATTATAAGTTTTAGCAATGCAAATAAAGATATAATATAAGAAGAACCCTTATTTGACATTTTTAAAAGAAGTTTTAAGTATAAGAAGATCTTGAAAGTTAAAGTCTTTAAATTATATTAAAGGAAGGATATTAAAGAGTAAATTACATTTATAACTAGTTAAGAGGCCTTATTTTAAGCTTAACCTTAAACTTATAACACTTACTCGAGTAAAGTAAATGCTATAGCTATTATATTGCGCAAAAACTTATATAACTTATAAAAGGCTTATTATAAGAATAGTTCCTTTTATAAACTAGTTATTTAAAAGAAATTTAAAGCTTTCTTTGCAAATATAATTAACTCCTTTAAAGCCCAAAATTAAAATACCTTTAAAGGTCTTTATAACTTTTAATAAGGCTTAAGCAAATCAATTGCTAAATTATATACTTAAATAATTATATTAAAATCCGACTTTAAAGCTATAAATAAGACTAGTTATATCTAAACCCTTAATACTACTTTAATAAACTAAGAAACTAGGAAAATGTTAATCTTTATACTTCATAAAAAGATAGCTACTTTTATTTCTTAATAATTAGAAATAATATAATATGCAAAGTATATTATTAATAAAAGGCAATGCTTAAAGCATAAAGCAAGTATTAAAAAAAAGCTTAAACTTTAACTTTTATACTAATAACAATACTTTTTTAACACTTTAAAAGAAAGTAAGAGAAAAAAAAGGAAAAAGCTTATAAAGCTTAAAATAGCTCTAAAAACAATTAAGCTAGCTTTAAGCTTAATCTTAAAAGCTAAGCAAAATGCAATATTACTTGTTATACTTATAACTAAAAAAGATATATATTTAAAGATAAAAGGTACTTAAAGTATACTAATTAAGCCCAGAACTTCTTTAAAAAAGCTAAAGCTAAAAAAGATGCTACTACTATTATATGCTATATAAATTAAATTATATAAGCAAATTAAAAATAAAGCTCTTTATTTAAAAGTATAAGAAAAAGCAAGTTTTAAGTGTTATAAAGCTTAATAAACTAAAAGCACTTAAAAATAAAAGAATAAGTGTTAAGGCTTACTTAGTATAAGCTAGTTGTCGCAGTTGGTGGTATAGAGCATGCCGGTGCTAGGTTGGCTGCGCTAAGACCTTCGTGTATATATAAACCACGTCCCCCTTATTTCTAGGAAATCAGACAATTCTTCTTGCAGAGCTCCGCGTACGCCTTTTAGTATGCGACAGTTATGAGCCCGGTAGCTGTTAGCTAGCACATTTAGGCTTTGCAGATTAATTAATCTCTTGATCTACACTGCTATTTGACTATTACTTAAAGAATATAGCATTTTCTTCTTCTTTTTCTTCTTTATCAACCTCTTAACAATAGCATCGCTTCCTCTAGTCTCTAATATGCGCTTTACTAATCGAAGGAGCTTCCTTGAGTAGTACGCTAAGCTTAAAATCAATTCCATATTCTATAACATATAGCACTTGGTCGATTTTAATGCTTTTAATACTCTACACTTGCTTATTGCCAAGCTACCCGAACTGTTAACAATTGATTAGATAATCGAGCAATTAAAT